>VOFD01000234.1_pt1 | contig 250000 bp, 229 predicted proteins | sample 5384101 | NCBI WGS metagenome assembly VOFD01 (sample SAMN12384723, study PRJNA508395) | human gut metagenome | isolation source: healthy gut C | host: Homo sapiens
GCCAGCCCGAATGCAAGAGCGACGTCACCAGCACCCTGATCCTGGGCGTTGCACTGTCTGAGACGACCGGTATCTACGGCTTCGTCACCGGCCTGCTGCTGATCTTCCTCGCACCCGGCATGTTCATGAACTATCTGGGCTGAGCACTCCCCGAACAATAAGAAACGAAAGGGGAGACGCTTATGCAACTTTATCAGGCATTGATCACGCTGGATGGCTGGACCTTTCTGGCCCAGATCTGCAACCTGATGATCCAGCTGGTGATCTTCAAAAAGCTGCTGCTGAACCCGGTCAAAAAGGTCATCGTCGAGCGCAAGGCCAAGGCCGACAGCCAGATCGCGGACGCCCAGAAGCTCCGCACCGAGGCCGAGGCCATGAAGGCGGAGTATGAGCAGAACCTGCAGAATGCCCGCAACGAGGCCAACCAGATCGTGGCGTCGGCGCAGAAGACCGCCGCAGCCCGCAGCGAAGAGCTGCTGGGTGAGGCCCGCGCCCAGGCCGCTGCCCTGAAGCAGAAGGCTGAGGCCGACATTGCGCAGGAGCGCAAGAAGGCCGTCAACGAGGCCAAGGACGAGATCGGCGGCATGGCGATGGAGATCGCCTCCAAGGTGGTCGAGCGCGAGATCAAGGAAGCCGACCATCAGGACCTGATCGACGAATTTATCAAAAACGTGGGTGAAGCATCATGACCGAGACCGCAAGGATGTACGGCGGAAGTCTGTACGACCTGGCCGCGGAGGAAGGGCTTGAGACCCGCATCCTGGAAGAGCTGGACGCGGTGGCGGACATCCTGAAACAGGACCCGGAGTACCTCCACCTGCTCAGCATCCCCAGCATCCCCAAAAAGGAGCGCTGCGCCCTGCTGGATGAGGCATTCCGGGGCAAAGTCCACCTCTATGTGCTGAACTTTGTGAAGATCCTCTGCGAAAAGGGCACCCTGCGGGAACTGCCCGGCTGCGCACGGGCCTTCCGCGTGAAATACAATCAGGCGCATGGCATCCTCGAAGCAACTGCGGTCACGGCCGTGCCCATGTCGGCAGACCAGACCGCCCGCCTGCACGAGAAGCTGGAGGCTGTCACCGGCAAAACGATCGACCTCAGGACCAAAGTGGATGCAGCCGTTCTGGGCGGCATCCGGCTGGACATCGAGGGCACCGAGCTGGACGGCACGGTCAAAAACCGGCTGGCCAGCCTGCGCCGCAGCATTGCAGGCATTACCGTTTAATCCGCCCCAAGATTTTGAACAAAAGAATTGAGTGGTGAACACAAGACAATGCAACTGAAACCTGAAGAAATCTCCAAGATCATCCGGGCGCAGATCAAGCACTATGAGAACGTGATCGAGCAGAGCGAAGTCGGCACGGTCATCATGGTGGGCGACGGCATCGCCCGCGCCAGCGGTCTGGAAAAGTGCATGGCAGGCGAGCTGCTTCAGTTTGACAACGGCGAATACGGCATGGCCCAGAACCTGGAGGAGAACACCGTCTCCATCGTTCTGCTGGGCTCCGACGTCGGCATCAAGGAGGGCAGCACCGTCAAGCGCACCGGCAAGGTCGTGTCCGTCCCGGTGGGCGAGGCACTGATCGGCCGCGTCGTCAACGCACTGGGCCAGCCCATCGACGGTGCAGGCCCCATCGAGACCACCGAGTTCCGCGCCATCGAGAGCCCGGCCCCCGGCATCATCGAGCGCCAGCCCGTCAAGGAGCCGCTCCAGACCGGCATCAAGGCCATCGACTCGATGATCCCCATCGGCCGCGGCCAGCGTGAGCTGATCATCGGCGACCGCCAGACCGGCAAGACCACCATCGCGGCCGATACCATCATCAACCAGAAGGGCAAGGACGTCCTCTGCATCTACGTCGCCATCGGCCAGAAGCGCTCGACCGTTGCCAACCTCGTGCAGAGCCTGACCGAAGCCGGTGCCATGGGCTACACCATCGTGGTGTCCGCTACGGCGTCCGAGCTGTCGCCGCTGCAGTATATCGCCCCCTATTCCGGCTGTGCCATGGGCGAATACTTCATGCACAAGGGCAAGCATGTCCTCATCATTTACGACGACCTGTCCAAGCACGCCGTCGCTTACCGCGCCCTGTCGCTGCTGATCCGCCGTCCGCCGGGACGTGAAGCTTACCCCGGCGACGTTTTCTATCTGCATTCCCGTCTGCTGGAACGCGCGGCCAAGCTCTCCAATGAGCTGGGCGGCGGCAGCCTGACGGCTCTGCCCATCATCGAGACGCAGGCGGGTGACGTTTCCGCCTACATTCCGACGAACGTCATCTCCATCACCGACGGCCAGATCTTCCTGGAGACCGAGCTGTTCCACTCCGGCGTCATGCCGGCCGTCAACCCCGGCATCTCGGTGTCGCGCGTCGGCGGCAACGCACAGATCAAGGCCATGAAGAAGGTCGCGGGCACCCTGAAGCTGATCTACTCCCAGTACCGCGAGCTGCAGTCCTTTGCGCAGTTCGGCTCCGATCTGGACGCCGACACCAAGGCCCGCCTGGCACAGGGCGAGCGCATCGTGGAGGTGCTGAAGCAGAACCGCTCGGCCCCCGTGGCGGTGGAAAAGCAGGTGGCCATCCTGTATGCGACCATCCACGACTACCTCGTCAAGGTCAAGGTGCCGGACGTGGCGGAGTACGAAAAGGGCCTGTACGAATATCTCGACAACAGTGCCGACGGTGCCAAGGTCATGGAGACCATCCGCACCACCGGCAATCTGGACAAGGATACCGAGGAAGCACTCAAGGGCGTTCTGTCCACCTACACCGAGAGCTTCGTCAAGGCGCACTGAGGGAAGGAGGCGTAACGCATGGCAGGTTCCATGAAGGACATCAAGCTGCGCATCAAAAGCGTAGAAAGTACCATGCAGATCACCAAGGCCATGGAGCTGGTGGCTTCCTCCAAAATGCGCCGTGCCAAGGAGCGTGTCGAACACAGCCGCCCCTATTTTGAGACCCTGCACGAAACACTGACTGGCATTGCGGCAGCGGACCCCCGCGCCCGCAGCCCGTATCTGCGCCGGGACGAGATCCGGCGGACGCTGCTCATCGTCATCGCGGGCGACCGCGGCCTGGCGGGCGGCTACAACAGCAACGTGCTGAAACAGGCCGAGGCCCAGCAGGGCCCCGTGACCGTGCTGCCCATCGGCAAGCGCTCGGCGGAGTATTTCGCCCACCACGAGGCCGACCTGTTCACCCACGAGGTGCTGCTGGCGGCGGAGATCTCGGTGGGCGAGTGCTTCTCGCTCTCCCGCAAGATCACCGAGGGCTTTCTGAAGGGCGATTACGACGCGGTGAAGATCTGCTACACCCGGTTCGACTCCATGATGACCCAGACGGCCGCCACCATGGAGGTGCTGCCCCTGAGCATCGAGCCGACCGAGGAGCAGAAGGCAGCGGCCCGCCGCAGCCAGATCCTGTACAAGCCCAGCAGCGAGGAAGTGTTCCGTGCCATCATCCCCGAATATGTCGCGGGCATCGTCTACGGTGCCGTGTGCGAGAGCGTGGCCAGCGAGCTGGCCGCCCGCCGCACCGCCATGGACGCCGCAACCAAGAATGCGGGCGAAATGATCGACCATCTGAATCTGTATTACAACCGCGCCCGTCAGGCTGCCATCACGCAGGAGATCACCGAGATCGTGGCCGGCGCGGAGATTTGAAAGTAAGGAGTTGTAGCCTATGTCCGAAAAACACATCGGCAAGGTGATCCAGGTCATCGGCCCGGTGCTGGACATCCAGTTCAAGGATGGCGAGCTGCCGGAGCTGCTCAACGCCATTGAGATCGACAACCACGGCGAGAAGCTCATCGTCGAGGTGGCCCAGCTCACCGGCGACAATGTGGCGCGCTGCATCGCCATGAGCAGCACCGATGGTCTGGTGCGCGGCACCGACGCCGTGGATACCGGCGAGTCCATCAAGGTGCCGGTGGGAGACCAGTGCCTGGGCCGCGTGTTCAACCTGCTGGGCGAGCCGGTGGACAACAAGCCCGCCCCGGAGGCCGAGGCCTACTGGCCCATCCACCGCCCGGCTCCCAGCTATGAGGAGCAGCAGTCCACCACCGAGATCCTGGAGACCGGCATCAAGGTCGTTGACCTGATCTGCCCCTACGCCAAGGGCGGCAAGATCGGCCTGTTCGGCGGCGCCGGTGTCGGCAAGACCGTCCTGATCCAGGAGCTGATCTATAACATCGCCACCGAGCACAACGGCTACTCGGTGTTCACCGGTGTCGGCGAGCGCACCCGTGAGGGCAACGACCTTTACGGCGAGATGACCGAGAGCGGCGTCATCAACAAGACGGCGCTGGTCTACGGCCAGATGAACGAGCCGCCCGGAGCGCGTATGCGCGTGGCACTGTCCGGCCTGACCATGGCGGAGTATTTCCGCGATGTCAAGAATCAGGACGTGCTGCTCTTCATCGACAACATCTTCCGCTTCACCCAGGCTGGCTCTGAGGTGTCGGCTCTGCTGGGCCGTATGCCCTCCGCCGTCGGCTACCAGCCCACGCTGGCCACCGAGATGGGTGCTCTGCAGGAGCGCATCACCTCCACCCGCAAGGGCTCCATCACCTCGGTGCAGGCCGTCTACGTCCCCGCCGACGACCTGACCGACCCGGCCCCTGCCACCACCTTCACCCATCTGGATGCCACCACCGTTCTGAGCCGTGACATCGCCTCTCAGGGCATCTACCCCGCTGTGGACCCGCTGGACTCCACCAGCCGCATCCTCAGCCCGGAGGTCGTGGGTCAGGAGCATTATGAGATCGCCCGCGCCGTCCAGAAGGTGCTGCAGCGCTACAAGGAGCTGCAGGACATCATCGCCATCATGGGCATGGACGAGCTGAGCGAGGAAGACAAGCGCACGGTCAGCCGCGCCCGCAAGGTGCAGCGCTTCCTGAGCCAGAGCTTCCACGTGGCAGAGCAGTTCACCGGTATGCCCGGCCAGTATGTGCCGCTCAAGGAGACGCTGCGCGGCTTTAAGATGATCCTGAACGGCGAGTGCGATGACCTGCCGGAGAGTGCATTCCTGTTCGCCGGCACCATCGACGATGTGTTCGCAAAAGCGAAGAAAGGGTAAACCATGACGACCTTTCATCTGACGGTGGTCACGCCGGACGGCTGCGCCTTTGACGGGCAGGCCGAGCGTGTGGTCTGCCGCGCCATCGACGGCGACCTCGCCATTCTGGCCAAGCACGGCGACTACTGCACCGCGCTGGGCATGGGCGAGGCCCACATCGTGGATGCCGAGGGCCAGCGCCGCCGTGCCGCCTGCATGGGCGGGATGCTCACCGTGCTGGACGGAACTGTCCGGCTGGTGGCCACCACATGGGAGTGGGCCGAGGAGATCGACCAGGCCCGCGCCGAGGCCTCCAAAAAGCGCGCTGAAGAGCTTCTGGCACAGAAGAATCTGGACAAGCGCGACTATGAGCTGGCCCAGGCCCGCCTGAAGCGCGCCCTCGTCCGCACCTCCATCCACCCATAACAGCAAACAGCACCCCATCCGCAGCGCCTGCTGCCGGTGGGGTGCTTTTGTGCGGTGCGATTTACTTTGTGGCAAAAACGATACCGATGGTGCCGGGGCCGGAGTAGCCGCCGATGGTGGTACCGATGTCCGTCTCGATGATCTGCTCGAACTTGCCGTACTGTGCAAGCCCGGCCTTGACGGCCTCCAAACAGCCGGGTTTGGGCTGGCAGGAGGAGAGGAAGACGACACTGGTATCAATGTCGTCTCGGTCAGCCAGCTTCTCGGTGATGTATTTGCCCACGCAGATGGGAAGCTGACCGCGGTACTTCTTGACCACCTTCAGCTCGCCGTCGATGACAGCCAGACTGGGCTTGATGCCCAGAATGTTGGCCCCGAAGGCCAGCACACCGGAGCAGCGGCCACTCTTGGCCATGTAGTCCAACTGGTTGAGCACGAAGCTGAGATCGACCTTCTTGGCAAGGGCTTGCAGCCGCATACAGATGTTCCGGGGCGGCAGGCTGTCCGCCGCGAGCTTGGCTGCCCGCAGGACGAGATAGCCCTGCCCGGTGCAGATGTTCTCGCTATCCACGACCGAGACGTTCCCGAACTCCTGCGCGGCGAGTTTTGCGTTCTGGCAGCAGGACGAGAACTTGGACCCGACACAGATGTGGATGACGGCATCGTAGTCTTTCGCAAAGGGCGTAAAGAAATCCGTGTACTCCACGAGGTTCGGGGCAGCGGATTTCGGCATCTTGCCGCCGTTCTGCACATGGGTGAACACATCGGCGGGGCGGACGGTAACGCCGTCCAGCAGGCTTTCCTCGCCCATCAGGATGTGCATGGGGATGAGCGAGATATTCCACTGCCGCAGCAGCGTTTCGGACAGGTCACAGGTGCTGTCCGCAGTGATCTTGATCTTCATGTTCGATACTCCTCTTCTGTTCGCCGGGCCGGGCCGCAGCGCGTTGGTTTCTTCAAAATCCTGAATTATCATAGCACAAAAGCTTAAAGTTTGTTAGGCGATTACAAAAATGAAATGTGAATCTTTTGTGAATCGCTGATTCTGGCGGAAAAAGGCTGGCATTTGTGTACAGTTGTCACAAAATAAACCGGTTTTTTATGGTTCTTTCCGAAAATTCGCTCGGAACTGTTTATTTTGTCCGCCAAAAATTATATAATAAATAGTACCACACGATGGATCAAAATGAGATCGGTCTGCGCTGCGGCCGTTTTATGTTTATTTGGAGGTTGCCTTATTATGTTTGTTACCGACTATACCAAGCATCTGCTTGATAATGTGAAGAAGATCCACTTCATTGGCTGCGGCGGCAGCGGCATGTATCCGCTGATCCAGATCCTCAATGCCAAGGGCTATGTGATCTCCGGCAGCGATGTGCTGGACGGAAGCATCATCCAGTACGAGCGGGAGATGGGCGTCAAGGTCTCGCTGGGCCACAGCGCCGACAACGTCATCGGCACCGACCTCGTGGTCTACTCGGCTGCCATCTCGAAGGACAATGTGGAGCTGAATGCGGCGGTTTCCTACGGCATCCCGACCGTGGAGCGCAGCGTCCTGCTGGGCTATGTGAGCCGCCTGTACAAGCAGAGCATCTGCGTTTCCGGCACCCACGGCAAGACCACCACCACGTCCATGATCACCACTGCGCTGGAGCTGGCAGGACGCGACCCCTCTGCGGTCATCGGCGGCAAGCTGCCCCTCATCCACGGCTACGGCAAGGCGGGCAAGGGCGACGACATCGTCATCGAGGCCTGCGAGTTCTCCGAGACCTTCCTGAAGCTGACCCCGTACCTGTCAGTCGTGCTGAACATCGACAACGACCATCTGGACTACTACGGCAGCATGGGCGAGCTGAAGTTCGCCTTCAAGCGCTTCGCCCTGATGACCCAGTTCATGATCTTCGCCAACGCCGACGATAAGAACATGGATGTCATGTACACCCTGGACCGCCGCGTCCGCACCTTTGGCATCGACAACGACGGTGACTACCGCGCCGTCAATGTGCAGGAGTACAAGCCCGGCTTCTTTGAGTTCGACCTCCAGGAGTGGGGCAAGGTCACCGGCCACATCCGTCTGGCGGTGCCCGGCCGTCACAACGTATACAACGCGCTGGCCATGTGCGCCGTCTGCCGCTTTGTGGGCCTGACCGTAGAGCAGTGCGCCGATGCAGCCCTGAACTTCAAGGGCGCAGGCCGCCGCTTTGAGCTGTACGGTGAGTGCAACGGTGCAGTGGTCGTGGACGACTACGCACACCACCCCACCGAGATCCGTGCGACCCTGACCACGGCCCGCGAGATGGGCTACAAGCGCCTCATCGCTGTCCACCAGCCGTTTACATACAGCCGGACCAAGATGCTGTTCAACGACTTCGTGGATGTCTTCAAGATCCCCGACATCACAGTGCTGACCCCCATCATGGGCAGCCGTGAGCCGAACGACCCCTCCATCACCAGCGCCAAGCTGGCCGCCCAGATCCCGAACGCAGTCCTGGTGGACAGCCTGGAAGCTGCGGCGCAGTGGGTCAAGGACAATGCCCGCGAAGGTGACCTCGTCATCACTCTCGGCTGCGGCGATATCTATAAGGCCAGCAAGATGATGGTGGCAAAGGACTGAAGCCGCCGCATCCGGTGACCAATAAAACCAAAGCTCCCTGCCGGGCACAAAATGTGCGGCAGGGAGCTTTTTTGTGGGATGCAAACCGTCTGTTCACCCGTTCCGCCGCTTCAGGATTTCGTCCAGAATGGCGTCGGCGACGTCCGATTTGCTCATGAGGGGCAGTTCGCGGGCACCGTCCGGGGTGATGAAGGTGACGACGTTGGTGTCCACGCCGAAACCGGCACCGGCCACCTTCAGGTTGTTGGCGACCACCATGTCGAGGTTCTTCCGGGTCAGCTTGGCCGAGGAGTTTTCCAGCATGTCGCGGGTCTCCATCGAGAAGCCGCAGAGGAACTGCCGGGTCTTCCGGGGGCCGATGGTGCCGAGGATGTCGGGGGTGCGCTCCACCGGGATGGAAAGGTCGCCGTCCTTTTCTTGATCTTGTCGTCGGCGACGGTGGCGGGGCGGTAGTCGGCCACGGCAGCGGCCATGACGAGGATGTCCATTGCGTCAAAGCGGCTGGTCACGGCGTCGTACATGTCCTGTGCGGTGGTGATGGGCACATCCTCGGTGAACCGGACCGGCGGCAGGGCCGTGGGGCCGTGGATGAGGGTGACGTCTGCGCCACGCATCGCGGCGGCGCGGGCCACGGCATAGCCCATCTTGCCGGTGGAGTGGTTGGTCAGGTAGCGCACGGGGTCCAGCGGCTCCTGGGTGGGGCCGGCCGTCACGGCGATGCGCAGCCCGGCCAGGTCCTTCGGGCGGGCAATGGCGTGGAGGATGTACTCGATGAGGACATCCTCCTTCGGCAGGCGGCCGGCTGCCCACATCCTTGCAGGCCAGCACGCCGCTCTCGGAGGGGATGACCGTGAAGCCGTAGCGCTCCAGCGTGGCGATGTTGTCCTGGGTGATGGGGTTTTCCAGCATCCCGGTGTTCATGGCAGGGGAGACCAGCTTCGGGCATTTGGCCGCGAGGACGGTCGTGGTCAGCATGTCGTCGGCGATGCCGTGGGCCATCTTGGCGATGACGTTGGCCGTGGCCGGTGCAACGAGGATGACGTCGGCCTTTTTGGCCAGCGCGATATGAGTGACCTCGAACTTGAAATCCCGGTCGAAGGTGTCCACCATGCACTTGTGGCCGGTGAGCGTTTCGAACGTGATGGGGGTGATGAACTGGGTGGCGTTCCGGGTCATGATGACCTCCACGTCGGCCCCCAGCTTGCGCAGTGCGCTGGCGACATTCGCCATTTTATAGGCGGCAATGCCGCCGGTGACGCCCAAAAGGACGCATTTTCCGTTCAGATCCATCCAAAAACCTCCCAAATCTCTGGTTTGCTCCCCTTAGTATAATGCAAAATTGCCGCCAGCACAATAAAATCTTTTTGCAGCACTTGTAACGGAAGGCAAAATGCGGTAAAATAACCCTTGACTTAGAGTGAAAGGAACCTCTCAGCCATCGCAAAGCAGATTGAGAGGTTGTACGTATCTTCAGAAAGGTTTCCCAAATATGATCTTAGCCATTGATATAGGCAACACCACCGTCGCCCTGGGGGGCATCCGGGACGGACGTGTATGCTTTGTGGCCCACATGGACACGGTGCGCACCCGCACGGCGGCGGAGTACCACGCCGAGATGGAAAAGGTGTTTTCGCACCGCCGCCACCCGGAGCGCCCCATGCGCTTTGAGGGCGCGGTGCTGACCAGCGTTGTGCCCCAGATCACGGGGGCGCTGGCCGAGTGCGCCCGCCATTATACCGGCAAAAAGCCGGTCATCGTTTCGCCGGACATCCGCACCGGCCTGACCATGGGCGTGCCCGACCCCCATACCGTGGGCAAGGACCGTCTGGTCGATGCTGCCTATGCGGCGGCAAAATTCCCGCTGCCGGTCATCACGGTGGATCTGGGAACGGCCACCACCTTCAATGTGGTGGATGAGGACCGGGTGTTCCGGGGCGGCGTCATCTGCCCCGGCCTGTCCACCGGGCTGCGGGCTCTGGGGGAGCGCTGCGCCCAGCTGCCGCAGGTGCGTCTCGGCTCCCCGAAGAGCGCCATTGGTGTGAACACGGAGAGCTGTATGCTGTCCGGCTCGGTGCTGGGCACGGCGGTGCTGCTGGACGGCATCGCCCAGCGCATCGAAGAAGAACTGGGCCGCCCGGCAACGCTGGTCGTGACCGGCGGTCTGGCCAAATACGTCACCCCGCTCTGCCGCCACCCGCTGACCTACGACCCCGAACTGCTGATGAAGGGTCTGGCGCTGCTGTACCAGATGAATGCGCCGCAGCACCACGCAGGCGGCGGCAAAAAGCGGAACCAGAACTTCCGCCGCGCCCGCCGACCCCACCCGCAGCGCCGGGAGCGCCGCGAGGATGAGGCCAAAGCAGGCTGACGACAGACAGGATGGAGAAGAGAATGAAATTAGGGATTCTGGGCACGGGCATGATCGTGCGGGAATTTTTGCCGTGGCTGACCGGGGCGGACTCGCCTTTTACGGTACAGTGCATCTGCAGCACCCAGCGCAGCGCAGAGGCGGCGGGGGAGCTGTGCGAACAGTACGGCATCCCCCAGCATACCACCAACTATTTTGAGTTGTTACAGGACGTGGACGTGGTCTATCTGGCCGTGCCGAACAACCAGCACGCCCGCTATGCCAAGGTGGCCATCGAGGCGGGGAAGCACGTCATCGTGGAAAAGCCAATGGCCATCAATGCCTTGCAGGCAGAGGAGCTGGCGAATCTGGCCCGCCGCAGGAAAGTCTTCCTGTTCGAGGCCATGACCACCCAGTATCTGGAAAATTACAACAAGATCCGCGAGCTGCTGCCCCGCGTGGGCAAGGTGAAGCTGGTGCAGTGCAACTTCAGCCAGTATTCCAGCCGGTACGATGCCTTCTGCGCCGGGGAGACGCCGGTCTCCTTTGACCCGGCCCGTGCGGGCGGCGCACTGATGGACCTGAACGTCTACAACATCAGCTATATCGTGGGCCTGTTCGGCGAGCCGAATCAGGTGCACTACACCGCCAACATCGAGCGCGGCATCGACACCAGCGGCATCCTGACCATGGAATACAACAGCTTCCGCGCGGTGAGCATCGCCGCCAAGGACTGCGGCGCACCGGCCCGGTATATCATCCAGGGCACGAAGGGCTATATTTTGCAGAAATCCACCGCCAACTGCTGCGGCGGCGTCACCTTCCACCCCAATGAGGGCAAGGAAGAGCACTACAACCTCAACGGCGGCCGCCCCCGGCAGGCGGCCGAGTTCCATGCGTTCGCCCGCGCCATCGAGGGCGGGGACCAGGAGCTTTGCAGCCGGATGCTGGACTACCTCTGTGGCCGTCAGCAAGGTGCTGACCGTGGCCCGGCGGTCAGCAGGACTCAAGTTCTGACCACGGACAATGCCCTGACAAGCGTGTCTGAAGTCCGTATCAACAAAATTTATCCCGCATAGAGCGGGCAGGTTTGCGCCGTATCCGACGTAAGGGCGGAACGGCAGCAAGGAGGAAAACAGAATTATGAAAAACAACGATCTTCGTACTCTCACCCGGCTGGCACTGCTGGTCGCCATCGAGCTGGTCATGAAGGCCATCGGCCTGGGCAGTGTGCCCGTGGGCCCGCTTTACATGAGCTTTTTGACCCTTCCCATCGCCGTGGGTGCCATCACCATGGGTCCCGCCGCAGGTGCCATCCTCGGCGGCGTGTTCGGCGCGGTGAGCTTCTATGACGCCATCACCGGCGCTTCTGCCATGACCGGTGCGCTGTTTCAGGTCAGCCCCGTCAACACCTTCATCCTCTGCGTGGGTATGCGTGTGCTGATGGGCGTGTGCGTCGGCCTGATCTTCAACGGCCTGAAGAGGTTCGACAAGCCCGGCACCTGGAGCTACATCCTCAGCGCCATGTGCGCCCCGGCCCTCAACACCCTGTTCTTCATGGGCTACATCGTGCTGGCCTTCTACGGCTGCGACTACGTCCAGAACCTCGTGTCCGTCAAGGGCGCAGCCAACCCCTTCATGTTCGTCGTCCTGCTGGTCGGCGTGCAGGGCGTGGCCGAGTTCCTCGTGTCCGGCATCCTGGGCGGCATCGTCGCCCGTGCTGTGCACAAGTTTTTGAAGTAACCGACGCGCCACACGTCAGGGCAGCGCGTCCGGCCCGATGATACAACAAAAGCCAGAACTGGTCTGCCAAACGGCAGCGCAGTTCTGGCTTTTTTGCAGCTTTATGCAGCACCCGGAACCGGGTGCTGGCGGCGGATCACGCCTCTGCGATGGCCTCGACCTCGCACAGGACGCCCTTGGGCAGGTCCTTGACGGCGACACAGCTGCGGGCGGGCTTGAAGAACTTGGCGTAAACCTCGTTGAAGGCCGCAAAATCCGCGATGTCGGCCAGGAAGCAGGTGGTCTTGACCACCTTGTCAAAAGCCGCTGCCGCCGGCTTCCAGAATGGCGCCGACGTTCTTGCAGCTCTGCTCCGCCTGTGCGGCGATGCCTTCGGGGATGGTGCCGTCGGCGGGGTTTACCGGGATCTGGCCGGAGGTGTAAACAAAACCGTTGGTGAGAAAGCCCTGCGAGTAGGGGCCGATGGCGCCGGGGGGCCTTTTCTGTAGCGATCACTTTCATAGGATACTCCTTCTTTCTTCATCTGGGATGTGAAATGTGTTTGCTATGCTGAGTCTACACCCGGCGGGCGGGTGCTGTCAATCATTCGGCACTTTTTTCGCCGTCCGGCTTTACATTCCGCGCAAAAGGCGGTATTCTTTATGTACCAACCACTGTTTCAGGAGGAGCCCCATGGATATCCGCCAGCTGCATTATTTTCTGGTCCTGTGCGAGGAGATGAATTACACCCGCGCGGCCCAGCGGCTGTTTTTGTCGCGGCAGGCGCTGCGGCAGAGCATCACCGCGCTGGAAGCCGAACTGTGCGGGCCGCTGTTCCTCAGCGCCCACCACAAGCTCTCCCTCACCGACCGGGGGCGTGAGCCTGCAGCGCCATGCCGCGCCGGTGGTGGAGCAGTTCCAGCAGATGCAGGCAGCCCTCCACGCCGAGATCCAGTCGGCCCAGCCGGTGCGCATCGGCATCAGCGTGTCGCTGGTGCCGGACTACCTGCCCGGCCTCGAGACCCAGCTGGACAAGTTCCGCCAGCAGTACCCCCACATCGAGATGCGCTTCCGCCTGCTGGACAACGACGCGGTGGCCGAGGGCGTGGAGCAGGGCGAGCTGGACGCCGGTCTCGTGATGGACCTGGGCTGTGCCGCCCCGGTGCTGGCCCGCACCACCCTGCGGGCCGACCCTGCCTGCCTGCTGGTGCCCCGGGGGCACCCGTTCTGGGAAAAAAGGAGCGGGTGCCGCTGGCAGCGCTGCGGGGGCAGCGGGTGCTGCTGCCCAGCCTGCGGCAGGACCTGTTTGCGCCCCTGTGGGACGCCTGCGCCAAGGCGGGTTTTGCGCCCGACGCCGAGATCGGCCCCAGCTTCTATCAGGCCTATTATCTGGTGCAGGAGCAGCTGTGCACCTGCCTGACCCGGTACGAGCCGGGGGCACGGCGGGAGCTGGACCGGGTGCGCGATGTGCTCATCGAGGATATGCCGCCGCTCTGCGTCTCGATGGTGCAGCGGCGGGACCACAACTCGGCCTATCTGGACCTGCTGCGCAGCTACCTGATGGAGGTGCTGGGCGGCACGGCGTCGCTGCCGCCCCGGCGGGGCCGCCCAGCCAAGCCGTTCTACAGCCGCCCGGTGCTGTCCAGCACGGCGGTGGAAAAGCCTGCGCCCCACCCCGCGCCCGGAACCCAGCTGCCCTTTGCGGGCGGGAACAACTTCCGGGAGCTGGGCGGCTACCCGGCCGATGAGGGCAAACACGTCCGCTGGGGGCAGATCTACCGGGGCATCCCCACCGGTCTGCTGACGAGCGACGCCGACCGGAAGCTGTTGGATTCCCTTGGGCTGCGCCTCATCCTCGACCTGCGCAGCGAGCAGGAGGCCGAGAAGATGCCGGATTATGTGCCGGACGGTGCCCGGATGGTGCGCATCTGCGGGCTCTGCCTGGACGACGGCAAGGAAGTGGATTTCTCGCCGGAGGACCGCGAGCGCCTGCTGGAAGGCAAGCCGGACGAAGGCCGCCGGATGGCCGATGCCATGTACCGGCAGATGCTCTTCGGCAACAAGGCCTACAAGGAGCTGTTCCGTGCTCTGGAAGTGGGCGAGACCCCGGTGCTCTTCCACTGCTCCGGCGGCAAGGACCGCACCGGCGTGGCGGCTATGCTGATCCTGCTGGCGCTGGGCGCTTCGGACGAGACGATCCGTCAGGATTTCGTCCGGACGAACGAATGCCGCCGTCCGGAGCTGGAAAAGATCTGGGCCGAACATGCCGACGAGATCGCCGCCCGCCCGGAACAGAAGAAGTTTTATCAGGGCATCGCAGGGGTGCACCCCGAATCGGTGGACCTGGTGCTCTCCGCCATCCGGGAAAAATGCGGCAGCGCCGAGGCCTACCTCGAAGCCGAATACGGCCTGACCCCGGCCCGCCTGATGCGCCTGCGGCGGATGTATCTGGAGTAAATTTTCAAAATTGCGCCCGCTTCCCTTGACATTGCTTCAAATGTTTCGTAATATAAGAAGTAGTATGGAATCCATGACGCTGTGTGCAGGGGTATTCCGCAACCAAATTTCAATGGGGCTTCATCTGCCCGTTTTTATATGAAAACCTTGTAAATAAAAAAGAAGTGCAGAACGCGCACCCGAAGGGTCTTTCCGGTGGTGTGTTCCGGTCCGGCTTCTTTTGTGTTGAGAGCTTGATTTTGTCTTGTTGCCCACGCCTTGCCTGGCAGCGTCTCCAGTATTTCGTTGAATTTGAACTTTAACGTTAAGGAGAGTGAACACGATGCCCACGATCGCATTGGTTTTGATCGTGGCCGTGATCGCAGCTGCTGCCGGCATCGGCGGGGGTTATTTTATTGGTTATAACAACCGTAAAAAGACCGCCGAGGCCCAGATCGGCAGCGCCGAAGCCGAGGCGACCCGGCTGGTGAACGAAGCGATCAAGACCGCAGACCAGAAACGCAAGGAAGCGGTTCTGGAAGCAAAGGACGAGGCCTTCCGGCTGAAAGCCGAGGTGGATGCCCAGAAGGCAGAGGCCGACAAGGAGATCAAGCAGCGCCGCGCGGAGATCAGCCGTCAGGAGAACCGCATCGACCAGAAGGAAACGGCCTCTGGACCGCAAGACCGAAGCTCTGGAGAAAAAAGAAGAAGAGCTGAAGAAGAAGAACGAGGAAGCCGACGCCCATCTGGCGGAGGTGGACGCCATCCGCGCCAAGGAGATGGAGCGGCTGAAACGCTGGCCGGCCTGAGCCAGGAGGACGCCCGCGAGGTGCTGCTGCACAAGGTGGACGAGGAGCTGACCCACGAGAAGGCCATCCGCGTCGCCGCCTACGAGACCGACCTGAAGGAGAACTGTGACGGCATCGCCCGCAACCTCATCGGTCAGGCCATCAGCCGCTGTGCTGCCGACCACTGCAGCGAGACCACCGTCAGCGTCGTCCCGCTGCCCAGCGACGAGATGAAGGGCCGCATCATCGGCCGCGAGGGCCGCAACATCCGCGCCCTTGAGACCGCCACCGGCGTGGACCTCATCATCGACGATACCCCGGAGGCCATCACCCTGTCCTCCTTCGACCAGACCCGCCGCGAGGTGGCCCGCATGACGCTGGAACGCCTGATCGGCGATGGCCGCATCCACCCCGCCCGCATCGAGGAGACGGTGGAAAAGTGCCGCCACGACCTGGAGCTGCAGATGAAGCGGGAGGGCGAGCGCGCCGTGATGGAGCTGGGCATCCATGGCCTGCACCCCGACCTCATCAAGCTCATCGGCCGTCTGAAGTACCGCACCAGCTTTGGCCAGAACGCCCTGACCCACAGCATGGAGGTGGCATGGCTGGCCGGCCTGCTGGCAGGCGAGATGGGTGTGAATGTCACGCTGGCACGCCGTGCCGGTCTGCTGCATGACATCGGCAAGGCACTGGACCACGAGATCGAGGGCAGCCATGTCCAGATCGGTGTGGACATCTGCCGCAAGTACAAGGAAAACACCCAGATCATCCACGCCATTGAGGCCCACCACGGCGACGTGGAGCCCAAGACCTCCGTTGGCCTTCATCATTCAGGCCTGCGACGCCATCAGCGCCGCCCGCCCGGGTGCCCGCCGCGAGAACGTGGAGAGCTATGTCAAGCGTCTGGAGAATCTGGAGGAGATCTCTTCCAGCTTCGAGGGCGTGGAGCAGGCCTTTGCCGTGCAGGCAGGCCGCGAAGTGCGCATCATGGTCAAGCCCGATGTCATCAGCGACGATCAGGTCATCCTGCTGGCCCGCCCTGATGCAGCGGGCTTCTTTTTGTCTGCTCCGGCGCTGGAACAAGAAGATCGAGGACTTGGATGTCTTCATCGGTTTTCTTTCCAGTGATAGCACGGTAGGCTTCTTTGATGCCATTTTTCACTGCCCATTTGATAACGAAATACAGTGCAATCAAAATAACAATTGCGGTTCCTCCGCTTATGCCTAATTCATTCCACATAATTCAACCTTCCAAATTTCAATTTATTGAACGAATCCGAGTATATCATACTCTGTGAAAAATAGCAAAAGGCAGGGTGCCATCGCTCAGGCTTGCACGGGCGGGGGAAGATACTCCGGCAGGCCGTGCTTTCGAGTCCTGTACCGTCCACGGCAGCCGAACCTTCAAATCGTTTGCAGCACAGCAATACAGAGTTCCAGCGCTTTCCGCAAAGAACCCTTTCCCCAATCTCTTTCATCATGCGCATAAATATTCGCAAGAGAGTCGGCCGTGTAGAGAATCTGCCCGAAAGAAGCACCTCGCTTCCGGGCGCAAGCAGCCAATGCAGCACACTCCATTTCAACTGTGGAACAGCCCTCGGATTTGCGATATTCTACCATATCTCGTGTTTCTCGAAAAAAACCATCCGTTGTCCATGTAACACACTCCTGGAACGGAATGTTCTGCACATGAAGAGTATGCTCGATGGCATCCCGGATATTTTTGTTAAGCTCTATATAGCGGGATGCCGGAAGATAATGATAAGAGGTTCCCTCGTCTCGTAACGCCTTTACCGGAATGAGAAATTCGTTTTCGGCCAAATCGGTCAGAACACCGCAAGAACCAGTCGAAATGATTTTCTTACAACCGCAGGAGATGAGGAAGTCCATCAGTTGTGCTGCCGCAGGTGCGCCCAGCGGGGCAGCGCAAAGGCAAAATTCCATGCCATCCTGCTTTACGATGTAAACAGGATAGTTCCGGGTTATGGTTTCAAAAGTTTCAGCAACGGTGGCTTCTGCCTCGAAAGCATAATCATCAACCGCGTCTCCAAGAAAGGCATAGACGCATTTTTCGGGAAGTTTCAGCTGTTCTGCACCATGATTTGGCCTTATGACTTCTTCCGAGTTGGAATCGTACTCTAAAATAGGCAGTTCGTTGTTTTTGAATCATCTTAGCTTTTTCAATCCTTTCAGGAAAACGTACGACCTTGGTAGACATTCCTACGGGTCCAGGAACCGCGGGCTAAGCAACAGCCCAACGGGCTGATTGCTTACTCTGCCGACTGGCGTCGTCAGAGCCGCCCTGTTCGAGTCCTGTACCGTCCTGATCTGACATGAGACAGCGGCAGACGCAACAAAAAAGCCCCTAACTTTCGTTAGAGGCTTTCGTTTGGTGGAGCATTGTCCACAGCACTCGAACCCAACACTTCCTCACGGGTGACCGTTTTGGCATCGTCCGTGAAGTTGAAATTGAGCACGACCCGGTCATCAAAGACGTAGACCGAGTTGACAAAGGTATCAATGATTTGCCGCTGGTGTTCCGTGCTGCCCACGTCACCCTTGCGGAATTTTTCAAGCCAGAACCGAATCCACTCACTCACGGGTCAGGACGGGCTTTTTCAGTTCTTCTTCCAGAATGCTGGTGTTCAGAGCTTCTTTCCGGGCTTCCAGCTCGTCCAAGCGCTGCTTGGTGGTCGGGGTCAGGATGCCCTGTTCAATGGCTTCCAGAAGGTTTGCCAGCCGCTTCTCCGTGTCCCGGAGCTGGTCTTTCAGGGCAGGCAGCCGGGTGTTCTCCTTCTGCTGGGCTTCCATGACTAAATCTATCAGCCGTTCGATGATTTCGTCGTTAAAAATCACCTTAATGGCGGTGTCCACTACGAACCGCTCCAGCGGCTCCTTGCGGATGGCTTTCAGGTCGCAGTGCGCCTTGCCGTGGCGTTTGGCGTTGCCGCACTTGTAGTAATAGTAGGTGTTTCCCATGTGGCTGGTGCCGCTTTCGCCGCCCATCAGGGTGCCGCACTTGCCACAGAACAGCTTGGTCGTCAGCAGATAGCTCACATCCTCTTTTGCAGGCCGACCGTGGGCGATCTTGTTTTGCTCGAAACGCTGCTGCACCCGGTCGAACAAGTCCTTGTCAACAATGGCCGGAATGCCGCCCGGCGTCACGATGTCCTTGTAGCGGTATTCGCCGATGTAGCGGCGGTTGCGGAAGATCTGGAAGAAGCTGTTCTTCACGAACGGCTTCCCGGTGCGGGTACGCAGGCCGCGCTCGTTCAGGGAGGCGGCAATCTTCTCAGCCGGTTCGCCGTCGGCATACCGGGTGAAGATCTCCTGCACGATGGGAGCCGTCTCCGGGTCGATATGGTACAGCCTGTCCTCCTTGCCAATGGTGAAGCCCAGCGGCACCACACCGCCGTTGTACTTGCACTGGAGGGCATTTTCGCGCTCACCGCGCGCCACTTTCAGGGCGAGTTCGGCGGAATAGTATTCCGCCATGCCAATCAGCATACTCTCCACCATAATGCCTTCAGGCCCCTGCGAGATGGGTTCCATGGCAGACACCAGATGGACACCGTTCTTTTCCAGCTGGTACTTGTAGTTCACGGCATCGAATCGGTTCCGGGCAAAGCGGTCCAGCTTCCAGACCAGAACCACATCGAAGATTTTCTTTGCACTGTCCTTTATCATCCGCTGGAAATCCGGGCGGTCATCCGTCTTGGCAGAGTAGGCACGGTCGATGTAGGTGCCGACCACGGTGATACCGTTCTTCTCGGCGTAGTCCTTGCAATCGCGCAGCTGTCCTTCAATGGACGCTTCGCGCTGGCTGTCGGAAGAATAGCGGGCGTAGATTACAGCGGTCATGGTTGCACCTCCTTGGCAGCGTGTTCGGGTTGCCTTTATAGTATCGGGGCAAGCGCAGCTTGTCAACAATCTGCGAACAGATTGAAATGTGAAAATTGCGAAACGTAGCGAAAAAGGTGAGAGCAAGAATCGTCCCGTGGCCACAAATTTTCAATTCTTGAAAATTTTCTGCCCCTTGGGACAGCTTCTTGTTGGGGCGGGGGGGCAAACCCTGCTGGGAACGAGTACGGCAAACTGGAATTTACTTTAATAAATATTTTTCAAACGCTTTATGATTATCAAAGTGGACTTCTCTAAAAAACAGAACTAACCAAATAATATAGGTTGGTATAGCTATATATGGGGTTAAAAAGCAGGATAATAATGCTCCTGCCAACATTATAATAGCCCACATAAAGCACTGATTTCTTATATCACGAGAGATATGAGCTTTATCATACAATGCCTGTTCTTCTTTAGAAAATGAATTAAATCCTGAAACAAATTTTGCTGCTTTTTCCTTAAAAATCGCAAATAACACACCTATAATCAGAAATGGTATTACCAAAATTATACACGACCAAAATCCTATATTCATAATACATACCTCCGCTTCAAATTCCGATTTGATGAACTAAGCCGAGTATATCATACTCTGTGAAAAATAGCAAAAGGCAGGGTGCCATCGCTCAGGCCTGCACTGGCGGGGGAAGATACTCCGGCAGGCCGTGCTTTCTTGGTAGACATTCCTACGGGTCCAGGAACCGCGGGCTAAGCAACAGCCCAACTGGGCTGATTGCTTACTCTGCCGACTGGCGTCGTCAGAGCCGCCCTGTTCGAGTCCTGTACCGTCCTGCTCTGACATGAGACAGCGGCAGACGCAACAAAAAAGCCCCTAACTTTCGTTAGAGGCTTTCGTTTGGTGGAGCATTGTCCACGGCACTCGAACCCAACACTTCCTCACGGGTGACCGTTTTGGCATCATCCGTGAAGTTGAAATTGAGCACGACCCGGTCATCAAAGACGTAGACCGAGTTGACAAAGGTATCAATGATCTGCCGCTGGTGTTCCATGTCTCTCATGTCACCCTTGCGGAATTTTTCAAACCAGAACCGCATCCATTCGCGGGTCAGGACGGGCTTTTTCAGCTCTTCCTCCAGAATGCTGGTGTTCAGGGCTTCTTTCCGGGCTTCCAGTTCGTCCAGCCGCTGCTTGGTGGTCGGGGTCAGGATGCCCTGTTCAATGGCTTCCAGAAGGTTTGCCAGCCGCTTCTCTGTGTCCCGGAGCTGGTCTTTCAGGACAGGCAGCCGGGTGTTCTCCTGCTGCTGGGCATCCATAATCAAATCTATCAGCCGTTCGATGATTTCATCGCTGAAAATCACCTTGATGGCGGTCTCCACCACGAACCGCTCCAACGGCTCTTTGCGGATGGCTTTCAGGTCACAGTGCGCCTTTCCGTGGCGTTTGGCTTTGCCGCACTTGTAGTAATAGTAGGTGTTTCCCATGTGGCTGGTGCCGCTCTCGCCGCCCATGAGCGTACCGCACTTGCCGCAGAACAGTTTAGTGGTCAGCAGATAGCTCACATCCTCTTTTGCAGGCCGACCATGGGCGATCCTGTTCTGCTCAAAACGCTGCTGCACCCGGTCAAACAGGTCCTGGTCAACAATGGCCGGAATGCCGCCCGGCGTCACAATGTCCTTGTAGTGGTATTCGCCGATGTAGCGGCGGTTGCGGAAGATCTGGAAGAAGCTGTTCTTGACAAAGGGCTTGCCGGTACGGGTGCGCAGGCCGCGCTCGTTCAGGGATGCTGCGATTTTCTCGGCAGGCTCGCCGTTGGCGTACCGGGTGAAGATCTCCTGCACAATGGGAGCCGTTTCCGGGTCGATATGATACAACCTGTCCTCCTTGCCAATGGTGAAGCCCAGAGGAACGATACCGCCGTTGTACTTGCACTGGAGGGCATTTTCGCGCTCACCGCGCGCCACTTTCAGGGCCAGTTCGGCGGAATAGTATTCCGCCATGCCAATAAGCATACTCTCCACCATAATGCCTTCAGGCCCTTGCGAAATGGGTTCCATGGCAGACACCAGATGAACACCGTTCTTTTCCAGCTGGTGCTTGTAGTTCACAGCATCGTAGCGGTTCCGGGCAAAGCGGTCGAGCTTCCAGACCAGAACTACATCGAAGATTTTCTTCGCGCTGTCCTTTATCATGTGCTGGAACTCCGGGCGGTCATCCGTCTTGGCAGAGTAGGCACGGTCAATGTAGGTGCCGACCACGGTGATGCCGTTTTTCTCGGCGTAGTCCTTGCAGTCGCGCAGCTGTCCCTCAATGGACGCTTCGCGCTGGCTATCGGATGAATAGCGGGCGTAGATTACGGCGGTCATGGCTGCACCTCTCTTTGCACATCATTGAATGTCAGGTTATTCAATCGAAGCAATGTTTCGTATAACCTATATACCATATTTCACACCTGTTTGCAAGAAAAACAAAACGGAAAAGTGGTGGTGCTCATCGTGAACACCACCACTTCAGAAGAAAGTTCTTTGCCCGCTTATGCGTCTTAACAATTTGGAAACAATTGCGCAAAAGCTGTTTTGAGCGAATTAGCTGAGAGCAAGAATCGTCCCGTGGCCACAAATTTTCAATTCTTGAAAATTCTTGCCCCTTTGGGACAGCTTCTTGTTGGGGCGTGCCTGCCCCAAACCCTGCTAGGAACGAGTACAGCAAACTGGAATTTGACTAATCTACATGTGCATCATATTACACTCATGTAATTATCCTCTACATAAACAGCTTTTCCATCAGCAAGCTTAATCTCATCTTTGCCGTTCGGTAATACTGTTGTTTCAGAACCATTCCAATGGGGGATAATAGGATTGTCAATAATATGTAATCCATCTGTTAAATTTCCCCCGCCGCATACATACTTCCTGCACTGATTCCGACATATATAAGTCCGTTTTTAATTGCATTATTAAGTATTCTATCAAAACCAGTTCTAGACATTTCACGACAAAGCACAGATACATCACCACCACTGACAAAAACAGCATCAAATTGGTTTAATTCTTCAAAAGTTAATAGCCTTGTAAGCATAAACGGGGTTGTAACATACGAAGAATAGGTTCTTTGATAGTCTTTTGAAAGAATTAATTCCAGATTGTACACTAATATATTTTCGTACTGAATTCCCATTAGAAAGAGTTCATGAAAACATATTGCAAGCGACTCTCTTGCACCATCTGTTTCAATGCCAGCTGTTGGAATATAAAGCACTTTCACATCCTTCGGACACTTTCCAATAATATCAAAGAATTTCTCTTTCATCTTATCGGTCAACCCTGCAGATGTAAGAAATAGATGTTTTCCATTCATATTCTTTTACCTCGTCAAACTCCGATTTGTTGAACTAAGCCGAGTATATCATACTCTCCAATGAAAGAACACCCCGATATAGTGAAATTTTGCCGTTTTCCTGCGTACGTGCGTACACACTCCACAGGAATTCTAAGGGGCCTGCCCCTTAGCACACGGACTTTGGAACAAAGTCTAGTGTGTTACACATTGTCAGAGGTGTACAGGCTCTCCCGGTACGCACGTACGCAGCAATTGCCATCAATGCGCCATATAGGTGGCGATCAAGTTCGCACAAAGCGACCTTGATCCCGCAAAACAAAAGGCAGGATACCATCACCACGATGATACCCTGCCTTTGTTCGTTCCTGTTTACCGTTCCGAGTAGTCCTTCCGCAGAACCTCCCGTAAACAAAAAACGTACCCGAACCCTTTCTCGTAAAGAATCGGGTTCGAGTACGAACTGTATGGTGGACGGTACAGGACTCGAACCTGTGACCTCCTGCACGTCAAGCAGATGCTCTACCAGCTGAGCTAACCGTCCATATTGGCTGTGCCGCAATCGGCTTGATTATGTTATCATATTCTCCGCAAAAAAGCAAGTCTTTTTTGAAATTTTCTGCAAACTTTTTTGCAGCAGGGCGGGAGGTGCCGAAATTTCTGCGGCCTGGCGTGGAACTTGGCCGACGCAGGGCGGCAGGGGGAGCCGTTTTACCAAACGCGCTGCGGGACTGCGCAAAAAAGCCCGGCCGGAGGCTGTACGGGCAGCGCTCCGGCCGGGCGGAAAACGGAAATGAGAGATCAGGTGGGGAGAGGCTTACAGGGCAAAGTAACGCTTTGCGTTGTCGAAGCAGATGCCCTTGACGATCTTCTCCAGAGCCTTCTCGTCGTTGGGATACTCGCCATCCTCGACCCACTGGCCGATGAGGTTGCAGAGGATGCGGCGGAAGTAGTCGTGGCGGGTGTAGCTCAGGAAGCTGCGGCTGTCGGTCAGCATACCGACGAAGTTGCCCAGCAGGCCGAGGCTGGCCAGACGGGACATTTGCTCTTCCATGCCGATCTTGTGGTCGTTGAACCACCAAGCGGAGCCGTGCTGGATCTTGCCCGGGACCTCGCTGTTCTGGAAGCAGCCGAGGATGGTGCCGATCTGAGCGTCATCGCCGGGGTTCAGGCTGTAGATGATGGTCTTGGGGCACTCGTCGGTGTCGTTCAGGGCGCTCAGCAGGGCTGCGATCTCGCCGCCGCAGGTGGCGGTGTTGATCATGTCGAAGCCGGTGTCGGGTCCCAGCAGGGTGTTCATCTTGCGGTTGACGCCGCGCAGGCAGTTGTAGTGGATCTGCATGGCGACGTTCAGGCGGTGATACTGCTTGCCCAGGTGGATCAGGATGTAGGTCTGATACTTCTCAACCTCTTCCACAGTCACAGCCTCGCCGGCCATGGCCTTCTGGTAGATGGCGTTGACCTCTTCCTTGGTGGCCTCACGATAAGGCACGTAGTCCAGGCCGTGGTCGGTGGCGCGGCAGCCCATCTCGACAAAGAACTCGATGCGCTTGGTCAGAGCATCGCAGACGCAGTCGATGCAGGCCAGCTTTTCCTTGCCGACGACCTCAGCCAGCTTGCCCATGTACTCGGCGAAGCCGGGCTTCTGGATGTTGATGGCCTTGTCGGGGCGGAAGGAAGGAGCCACGGTGAATTTGATGGTGGGGTCTTCCTTGATCTTCTTGTGCCACTCCAGATCGTCGATGGGGTCATCGGTGGTGCCAATGAAAGCGACGTTGGACTGCTCGATCAGGCCGCGGACGGTCAGCTTGGGGTCGTGCTGCAGCTTGTCGTTGCACAGGTTCCAGACTTCCTCAGCGGTGTCGCCGTTCAGGACGCCCTCATAGCCGAAGAAGTGGTGCAGCTCCAGGTTGGTCCAGTGGTACATCGGGTTGCCGATGGCCATGGGCAGAGCTTCTGCGAACTTCTGGAAGCGCTCGCGGTCGGGCTTGTCCCCGGTGATGTACTCCTCGGGCACACCGTTGGAGCGCATGACGCGCCACTTGTAGTGGTCGCCGAAGTAGCTGCCGTCCGGGTTGCGGCCGCCCAGCCAGACCTGAGCGATGTTGTCGAAGCGGCGGTTCTCGTAGATCTCGCGGGGCGGGATGTGGCAGTGATAATCGCAGATGGGCATATCCTCTGCATAGTCGTGATACAGATGCTGAGCCGTGGCAGACTGGAGCATGAATTCCTTATCCATAAATGCTTTCATGGGTCGAACTCCTTTTCTGATTCGTTCATCGGATAGATAAAACAGTCGGGTTTGCGCCTGCCTGTGCGGGCAAGCTGCGCCTGCTTTTAGTATACCGAAAAATGCCGATGTATACAACTGAAAAACTGCCAAATTTTCAGACTTTTCCTTGTGAAAACCGCTGGAAATTATAAAAATGACCTGTTTTTGGACAAAAATCTGGCAAAAAGTACTTGACTTATTTGTATACAACAGCATAAAATAGAGAAGAGAAGGGGAGGGCACACGGCCCTCTCAGGCGAAGCAAAGCAACCGCAAAGCAAACTTAAAAGGAGAACACAGACATGGAAACTTTGAATTACAAGGTTCTTGAGCAGACGGGCTATCACGGCTACATCCTGAAGGATGCACCGGTCAAGGTCATGCAGTTCGGCGAGGGCAACTTCCTGCGCGCATTCGTGGATTACTTCTATGATATCGCGAACGAAAAAGCAGGCTACAACGGCAAAGTCAAGCTGGTGCAGCCCATCGGCAACTTCCCCCAGATGGCCGACTGGATCAACGAGCAGGAGGGTCTGTACACCCTGTATCTGCGCGGAAGTGAGAAGGGCCAGAAGGTCGATGCCAAGCGTGTGATCTCCTGCGTGTCCGACTGCGTCTGCCCCTATGTGGACGACAAGTGGGACGAAGTGCTGGCTCTGGCCCGCTCGGAAGAGCTGGAGACTGTTGTATCCAACACCACCGAGGCTGGCATCGCCTACACCCAGGGCGACAGCGCATTCGACCAGGTGCCCCCCAACAGCTTCCCCGCAAAGCTGACCCGTGTGCTGTATGAGCGCTACAAGGCGTTCCAGGGCGCTGCCGACAAGGGCCTGGTCATCCTGAGCTGCGAGCTGATCGACAACAACGGCAAAGAACTGAAGAAGTGCTGCAACAACTACGCCAAGGACTGGAATCTGGAAGCGGAGTTCATCGACTGGATGAACGAGGCCAACACCTTCTGCTCCACTCTGGTGGACCGCATCGTTCCGGGCCGTATCCGTGACCCGAAGGAGCTGGCTGCTCTGGAAGAGGCCAACGGCTACCACGATACCGTTCTGGACGTCGGCGAAGTCTTCGGCGTCTGGGTCATCGAGGGCCCCGCAGGTCTGGAGGACAAGCTCCCGTTCAAGAAGGCCGGCGTCAACGTCATGGTCGTGCCCGATGTCACCCCGTACAAGAAGCGCAAGGTCCGCATCCTGAACGGCGCCCACACCGGCTTCGTCCTGGGCGCATACCTGGCAGGCTTCGACATCGTGCGTGACTGCATGCACAACGACACCATCCGCGGCTTCATGAACAAGATGCTGCACGAGGAAGTCATCCCCACCCTGCCGCTGGACAAGAAGGATCTGGAAGACTTCGCATCCGCTGTGCAGGACCGCTTCAACAACCCGTTCATCAACCACGAGCTGATGAGCATCTCTCTGAACTCCACCTCCAAGTGGAAGGCCCGCAACATGCCGTCCTTCCTGAGCTACATCGAGGAGCAGAAGCAGCTGCCCAAGTGCCTGACCATGAGCCTGGCCGCTTACATCGCCTTCTACTCCAACGACATCCAGGAGCGCACCGCAGACGGCCTGATCTGCAAGCGCCCGGCCGGCAACACCTATAAGATCCAGGACGACGCATGGGCGCTGGACTTCTACTTCGCACACAAGGACGATACCGCTGCTGAGCTGGTGCATGCAGTCCTGACCAACACCCAGATGTGGGATCAGGACCTGACCAAGATCGAGGGTCTGGAGGCCGCTGTTCTGGCAGATCTGGAGCTGATCCGCACCCAGGGTGCCGAGGCTGCTTACAAGAGCTGCCTGTAAGCTGAAGGAAAACTTCCCCCAAGGGGGAAGGCCTATAAGGAGAGTTATTATGCCGCAGGCAATTCATATCAGCCCCATCGACAATGTTGTGGTCGCGCTGCACCCCATCGCCAAGGGCACGCTGGTGGAGGTGGACGGCCTGTCCGTCACCGCGCTGGAAGACATCCCGCAGGGCCACAAGATGGCCGTGAAGCCCATCCGGAATGGCGAGAACGTCATCAAGTACGGCTTCCCCATCGGCCATGCCACCGCAGATGCCGAGCCGGGCACCTGGATGCACACCCACAACATCCATACCAATCTGTCCGGTGAGGTGGAGTACAGCTACAACCCCGCGCCGGATCTGGCTCCGCTGCCCAAGGTGGCCCCGGAGACCTTTATGGGCTTCCGCCGCAAGGACGGCCGCGCTGCCATCCGCAACGAGATCTGGATCATCCCCACCGTCGGCTGTGTCAACGACATCGCCAAGAAGATGGTCGCCGATAACCAGGATCTCGTCACCGGGAGCATCGAGGGTCTGTACACCTTCACCCATCCGTTTGGCTGCAGCCAGACCGGCCACGACCATGCCCAGACCCGCAAGCTGCTGGCTGCGCTGGCCCGCCACCCGAACGCCGCTGCGGTCCTCGTGCTCCATCTGGGCTGCGAGAACCTGCAGCACGACCAGTTCGTCGAAGAGCTGGGCGAGTATGACCACGACCGCGTCAAGTTCCTGACCTGCCAGGACGTGGACGACGAATTCGCCGCCGCCCGCAGCATCCTGAAGGAGCTGGCGGCTTACGCCGGTCAGTTCCAGCGCGAGCCCATCCCGGTGAGCGAGCTGGTCGTGGGCATGAAGTGCGGCGGTTCGGACGGCCTGTCCGGCATCACCGCCAACCCCACCATCGGCCGCTTCTCCGATATGCTGGGCCAGCGCGGCGGTTCCACCGTCCTGACCGAGGTGCCGGAAATGTTCGGTGCCGAGGGCTTCCTGATGGACCGCTGCATCAACCACAACGTCTTCGTCAAGGCGGAGAAGATGATCAACGGCTTCAAGGACTACTTCATCAGCCACAATGAGGTCGTCTACGACAACCCCTCTCCGGGCAACAAGCAGGGCGGCATCACCACGCTGGAGGACAAGAGCTGCGGCTGCGTCCAGAAGGGCGGCACGGCCCCCATCATGGACGTGATCGGCTACGGCGACCCGGTGGTCACCAAGGGCCTGAACATGCTCTACGGCCCCGGCAACGATCTGGTGTCTGCCACGGCCATGACGGCCGCAGGTGCCCACCTGATCCTGTTCTCCACCGGCCGCGGCACGCCGTTCTCGGCTCCGGCTCCCACCCTGAAGATCTCCACCAACACTCCGCTGGCAGAGAAGAAGTCGGGCTGGATCGACTACAACACCGGTGTCATCGCAGACGGCGAAAAGACCATCGACGAGACCGCACAGGGCCTGCTGGATCTGGTCATCCGCGTTGCAAGCGGCGAGCAGACCAAGGCCGAGAAGCACGGCTTCCGCGAGATCTCCATCTTTAAGGACGGCGTCGTGCTGTAAATACAAAAGGCTGCTGTGCGTTTGTTTTGCGCACGGCGGCCTTTTTGTGAAATACAGGAAGGAAGTGTTATTATGGCAGTCAATACAACCGGAATGCTCTTGATCACACTGCTGGTCTATGCAGCGATCATCTACGGCGCAGTTTGGCTTGTAAAATACTTTATCCGGTATGGCGTTGATTACTATTTCAAAAAACTGGCAGAAAGCCAGAAAAATAGGGAGGACTTAAAATGAATCAGATCACGACTCAGTATGTTACCGAAGGCGGTGCCTGCTACGAGCAGTACGTCATCACCGACCCCGCTGCCAAGACGGCCCTGACCATCACCCCGGAGCGCGGCGGCATGATCACCGGCTTCACGCTGGACGGCGACGAGTACATCTGGACCCGCCGCCCCAACTTCAGCGAGTGCAACCGCCCCCGGTTCGGTGTGCCGGTGCTCTTCCCCAGCTGCGGCAACCCGGACGGCGGCGTCCATCTGTTCGACGGAAAGGCCTACCCCATGGAGTGCCACGGCTTCGCCGACCTGTGCGCCTGGGACGTGGAGAGCGTCGGCCCCGACGGTGTGACGCTGATCCTGGAGTCCACCCCGCTGACCAAGTTCCTCTACCCGTTTGATTTCACCCTGCTGGTGAACTACGACCTGAACGGCACCACCGCTTCCATCAGCATGACCGTCATCAACGAGGGCGATGTCCCGATGCCCTTCAGCTTCGGCTATCACCCCTATTTCACGGCCTCCGCTCTGGAGAATGTGGACTTTGACATCCGGTGCAAGACCTGCTCCGAGAACGCCAAGGGCGAGCAGCCCGCCGCTCCGGAGAAGATCACCCTGACCCGCAAGGAAGGCGCCGACAACACCATCCGCCTGATGACGGGCGTGGAGTTCCCGATGAGCTTCACCGACAAGGGCAACGGCCACAAGGTCACGGTGGACGCCGACGACAGCTTCAACAACGGTGTGCTCTGGCAGCAGGACGCGGAGAGCTTCGTCTGCATGGAGCCTTGGAACGGCTGGGCCAACAGCGTCAACGAAGAAGGAAAGCATGAGGTCCTGGAGCCGGATGAGGCCCTGACCAGCGAGTGGACCATTACCATTGAGAAAGTCTAAGCCCCCGCTTCGGAACCTCTGATACGCAAAAACTCCCCTGCATCCCGGTAAAACGGAGTGCAGGGGAGTTTTTATGTTACAGGCTTAGGCCCGTGGTTTTTACTTCTCCGGAGCGGTGAAGCTGATGGGGGTAGCACCTGCTGCGGCGTCAGCGCTCAGCAGGGAGATGGGAGCGACCTCGTAGCTCAGAGTGTCGAAGCTCTGGGTGGTACCGTCCTCGGTGGTGAACTCCAGGACGTACTTTGCGGACTGGTCAGCATCCTCCGGCAGGGTCAGAACGACGTTCTCGCCGTCTGCCAGGCCCTCACCGGCCAGGTTCTCGCCCTTGTCCTCAGAGCCGGCAACATACAGGTACAGCTCGGAAACGGTGGAACCGGTGGTGTTGTACACGGTGTACTCAGCGGGCTCGACAACAGCCTCAGAGCTTGCAGCCTCGGAAGAAGCAGCAACAGAGGAAGCCACGGAAGAGGCGGTGGAAGAAGCAGCGGTAGAGGAAGAGGATGAACCGCAGGCGGTCATGCCGACGGCCAGTGCCAGAGCAGCAGCGACGACAGCAGCATTTTTCAGTTTCATAGTGATAGATTCTCCTTGTTCAATGTGAAAAGTTCCTTCATGGGACAACTTCGTGTGAAAGTTGCTCACGAGTAACTATTATACCGAAAATGACGAAAAATGCAAGGAAAAATCCTTTACAAAAATGTGAAATCTCAGGGTTTCTCGAAACAAACTGGGCATCACGACAAGAGACACTGACAAAAATTTGAAAAAACTATTGACATTGTTGATATCAAAATGATATTATAATGGCGAAAGATGGAATAGGAGGTGTTTCCATGAGGCGGACAAAACTTTTCGTGTGGGTGCTTGCGGCGGCATTGCTGCTGTGTGCCTGTACGGGCAGGCCGAACCAGAATCTTCCGCACAGCCGCAGCGACCTGACGAAATGGGTCGTGAGTGAGCGGCAGGTCGAGATCCCATCCCAAACGGTCGAGCACGGCGAAGATTATGTCATCCAGTGGGAAGACCCCGCCATGGAAGCCCACATCCGCTTCGTGCTCAATCAGCCGGAAGGGGACATCCTGCACAGCGACGTGTGGGAGATTCAGGTGCTGCGGATCAGCGCAAACGGCGTGGATGCCGCATGGACAGAGCCGACCGAGGGTACCGTTTTCAATACGGCTGACAGCGCAAAGAATGCGTCATATCTGGCTGAGGGCGGAAATCTTGAGAACCTGACCAGCCTGAACGATCTGCGGCATTTTGACAGCCTGCAAGTGTTCTATTATACGGCAAAAGTGCCTTACGACAGTCTGACAGACCTGTCCGGACTGGAAGCCTGCACCGGGCTGAAAGTGCTCTCGCTCTATGGTGCCAAACCCGTAACGCTGGCCCCTCTGGCGGCGCTGACGAAGCTGGAAAGCCTGACCCTTTCCAACTGTGGAGCGCTTGATCTAAGCCCCTTGGAGGGCTTGCAGGAGTTGGAGGTGCTTGGCCTGAGTTCGTCGAATGAACTGGCTTCGCTGGAGCCGCTGACGACACTGCCCAAACTGCGGTATCTGAGCATCGGAACCGGCACCACGTACCCCAGCCTGGACCCCTTGACCCGAACGCACATTGAGTTCCTGGACATGGGCCTTGGCGTGGGCGACGAGAAGACCTGCAAGGGTCTGGATTACGAGCCGTTGACCCGGATGCCGGACCTGAAGTATCTGGACCTGATGAACCATCTGGACCTCACCGCCGACCTGTGCAAGCGCATCGCCGCCGGTTCGCCCAACCTGCGCGGGTTGGATATCTCCTACACTCCTGCTGCGGACCACAGCAAGGAACTGCAGGCCCTCGGCATTGAATGGCTGCAGGACCCCACCAACCGAAGCATCAACGAGTTCTGGCGTCGGCTGATCTATAAGCTGGGATGATCGCCAGGCATGGCCAGACAAGATACAGGCAATCATAAAACAAGCCCCCTGCGTGACCAAATGATTTGGCCACGCAGGGGGCTTTGCAGTGTTCGCGGAACTTACTTAGGCTGCTTGCCGATGTAGGCAAGGATGCCGCCGTCGGCGTAGAGGATCTGGCCGTTCACGAAGTCAGAAGCGTGGGAAGCCAGGAAGACGCAGGGGCCGACCATGTCTTCGGGGTCGCCCCAGCGGCCTGCGGGGGTCTTGGCGCAGATGAAGGTGTCGAAGGGATGACGGCTGCCGTCCGGCTGGATCTCGCGCAGGGGAGCGGTCTGGGCAGTGGCAATGTAGCCGGGGCCCATGCCGTTGCACTGGATGTTGTACTCGCCGTACTCAGAGGCGATGTTCTTGGTCAGCATCTTCAGGGCACCCTTAGCGGCAGCGTAGGCGGAGACGGTCTCGCGGCCCAGCTCGCTCATCATGGAGCAGATGTTGATGATCTTGCCCTCGCGCTTGGCGATCATGTCGGGCAGGACGGCTTTGGAGCAGTTGAACGCACCGCCGACGTGCACGTCGATGACGCGCAGGAAATCGGTGTGGCTCATCTCGATCATGGGCACACGCTTCATCAGACCGGCGTTGTTGACCAGAATGTCCACGGGGCCGACCTCTTCCTTGATCTTGGCCACCATGGCGTTGACGGCGGCCTCGTCGGTGACATCGGCCACATAGCCGTGTGCCTCGACACCGGCCTCCTTGTAGGCGGCAATGCCCTTTTCCAGGCTGCCCTCGTTGGAGCAGTTGAAGCAGACGGTAGCGCCGCACTGTGCCATGCCAACGGCAATGGAGAAGCCGATGCCGTGTGCGCCGCCGGTGATGAGGGCGACCTTGCCCTTCAGATCAAATGCAGACAGATTCATTGATATATTACCTCCGTTTTTTGCAAAAAGCCCCGTGCCGGTTGAGCGGTACGGGGCTTGCTGGTGTTTTTTAGCGCAGGTCGGTGGTGGCGATGTTGTCCATGTCGTCAAACTCCATGTTCTCGCCGCCCATTGCCCAGATGAACGTATAATTCGAGGTGCCGACACCGCTGTGGATGCTCCAGGAGGGGCTGATGACAGCATCCTCGTTGTGCATCACGATGTGACGGGTCTGCGTCGGCTCGCCGCACATGTGGAACACCACCTGCCCCTCAGGCAGTTCAAAGTAGGTGTAGATCTCCATCCGCCGCTCATGGGTGTGGCTGGGCATCGTGTTCCAGTTGGAACCCGGCTCCAGCGCGGTCATGCCCATGCTCAGCTGGCAGGTCTTCAGCACATCCGGGTGGATGAACTGGTTGATGGTGCGCTTGTTGCAGGTCTCGACGCTGCCCAGAGGACGATGGTTCGCATCGGCCATCTTGATGAGGCGGGTCTCGTACGAGCAGTGCGCCGGAGCGGAGACCATGTAGAACTTGGCCGGATGCTCCGGGTCGGCGGAAGCAAACGTCACTTCCTTGGTGCCCTTGGTGATGTACAGGCAGTCCTTATAGCCCAGCTTGTACTCGACACCGTCGGCCACCACGATGCCGGTGGAATCCTTGCCGATGTTGAACATGCCGATCTCGCGGCGTTCGAGGAAATAGTGGGTGCCAAAGTTGGCCCAGACATCAATGCCCTTGTCGATGGACACGGTCTCGTGCACCGGCATACAGCCCAGCGTGACCATGCGGTCCACATGGCTGTACACGGCTACGACCTCATCGGCCTTGTACAGGCCGGTGATGAGCATCTCGTCGCGCATCTCCTCGGTGGTATAGCGCTTGAAATCCTTCTGATTGCAGGAATAGCGGATATCCATGTCGGACGCCCTCCTGCGATCAGCGCTGGATACGGCCGGAACCGTCGCCGCCAGCCAGCTTCTCGACCTCGGAGACGGTCATCATGTTGTAGTCGCCCTCGATGGAGTGCTTCAGAGCAGAAGCAGCAACTGCGAACTCAACAGCCTCCTGGGTGCTCTTGCCGGTCAGCAGAGCGTAGATCAGGCCGCCGCCGAAGCAGTCGCCGCCGCCCACGCGGTCGATGATGTGCAGGTCATACTTCTTGGAGAAGCAGTACTCGTTGGAAGCAACATCGTACAGCATTGCGCTCCAGCCGTTGTCGAATGCGCTGTGAGACTCACGCAGAGTGATGGCGACCTTCTCGAAGTGGAACTTGTCAGCCAGCTGCTTGGCAACGCTCTTGTAGCCCTCAGCGTTCAGCTTGCCGCCGTAGATGTCGGTAGCCTCAGCCTCGATGCCGAAGACGTCCTTTGCATCCTCCTCGTTGGAGATGCAGACGTCAACATACTGGCACAGGTCGGTCATGGCAGCACGGGCCTGCTCACGGGTCCACAGCTTGCCGCGGTAGTTCAGGTCGCAGCTGATCTTCACGCCGTGTGCCTTTGCAGCCTTGCAGGCCTCGCGGCAGATCTCAACGACGTTCTCGCCCAGAGCCGGGGTTATGCCGGTGAAGTGGAACCAGTCCACGCCCTCGAAGATCTTGTCCCAGTCGAAGTCAGAGGGCTGAGCCAGCTGGATGGCGCTGTTGGCACGGTCGTAGATGCAGACGGAACCACGCTGAGAAGCGCCCTTCTCGTTGTAGTAGATGCCGACACGGTCACCGCCGCGGGTGATCATGCTGGTATCGACGCCGTAGCGGCGCAGGCTGTTGACAGCGGCCTGGCCGATGGCATGTGCGGGCAGCTTGGTGACGAAAGCAGCGTCCAGGCCGTAGTTTGCCAGAGAGACTGCAACGTTGGCCTCGCCGCCGCCGAAGGTGAACTCCAGGCTGTTAGCCTGAACGAAACGCTCATAGTTGAACGGCTGCAGACGAACCATCAGTTCGCCAAAAGTAACGACTTTCATTGTGATATTCTCCTTTTTTGTTGGTTCTTATATCCGCCCGCCGCAGGGAAGACCGGTGCGGCGGAGCATGGCAGAAGGAAAGGCTCAGGCCTGAACGAGGTGGAAGGCGAAGCCGCCGATCTCGTCTGCGAAGTAGCAGGCGACGGTCTTGCCGTTCTTGACGTTCTTGGAGTCCAGGTCGAACTTCACGCCGCGCTGGGTCAGATGATAGATGGCGCGGTCCACGTTGTTGCAGCCGATGGCGATGTGGCCATTGGTGCCGCGGCCGGGCTTCTTCATGATCTCGAACTCCTTGTTGCCGACGAAGATGCTGGAGTTGCCGGGAGCGACCTTCATGTTCAGCAGACCGCCGATGAGGTTGGCGACCTTCATGGCCTCTTCCTCGTTGCCGGTGTTGATGCCGACGTGCATCAGCTTCAGGCCCAGCATGGTGTCAACAGCTTCCTTGCTCTGTGCGGTGATCTTGGCCCAGTCGCCGGCCTTGATGACATCGCTCTTGCACATCCAGGTGCCGCCGACGGCGAAGATCTGGTCGTAGCCCAGGTAATCGTTGACGTTCTTGGCGTTGACGCCGCCGGTACACATCCAGCGGGCACCCTTCAGGGCAGCGCCGATGTTCTTCAGCATGTTCACGCCGCCGTTGGCCTCAGCCGGGAAGAACTTCAGAGCCTCGCAGCCCAGGTTCATGGCCTGCTGCATCTCGCCTGCGGAAGCGGTGCCGGGCATCATGATGCCGCCCTTGTCGATGACGTGCTTGCAGACTTCGGGGTCGAAGCCGGGAGCCACGATGAAGGAAGCACCTGCTGCCATTGCGCGGTCTGCCTGCTCGGTGGTCAGGACAGTGCCGGCGCCCAGCAGCATTTCGGGCATCTCTTCGTGGATCTTGCGGATGCACTCCTCAGCACATGCGGTGCGGAAGGTGACCTCAGCAGCGGGCAGGCCGCCCTCTGCCAGAGCCTTGCACAGGGGCAGGGCCTCGTCCACGCTGTTGAAAGCGATAACAGGGATAATGCCGATCTGATAGACCTTTTCGACAATGGGATTCATAACGCATTCTCCTTTTAATTTCACTCTGGGGGCGGGGCTTTGGCCCGTTTGGGCACACTCTGCCCCACCATACGTTCGTAATATTAGTATAAACGACAGCGGGGGTTTTGGTAATGCTCAACAAGCACAATGTTTTGCATAAGAGCTTGTATACATTGCACAAAAATGCCGAACGCTCACAGCCCCAGCCGCTCAAACAGCTCGGCCACGCCGTCGTGGTCGCAGTCGTTCGTGCTCACAAGGTCGGCCAGAGCCTGGATGTGGGGCATCCCGTTGGCCATCACAGCGGCAATGCCAGCCTTTTCCAGCATGGCGCGGTCGTTCTCGCTGTCGCCCACGGCCACGGTGGCTTCGCGGGATGTGCAGCAGGTCGGCCAGCGCCAGCAGGGCCGTGCCCTTGTCTACACCCTGCGCCGTGAGCTCGATGTTGTCCGGCGAACCCTGCACGACCTCGGCCCCGGCAAGGGCACGGAAGCGGGGGAGGGCGGCCTGCGCCTGCTCCGCTGTATCGAAGAACATGCAGAACTTCTCCACCTCGTGGGCATGGCGGCTCATCCACTCGGTGAGGTCCCGCACGACCGTGAACCGGCCGTCATTGGGCTGGCGGGCCTCGGTGGAGCCGCGCCGGGCGTTCCGGCGGGCGAACCGCTCCATGGCGACGGTGTCACGATAGGTGCGGCCATCGCAGAAGACGCTCATCGCGCCGGGGTATTCCATATAAAGTGCAAAGGCCTCCCGCGCCAGCTCCACCGGCATGGGCCGCGCGATGAGGGAGACCGGCTCGGTGGTGCGGTGTTCGGCAGCATTGCAGTAGCGGCTGTAGACGGCGCTCATGGGGTCGGTGCCCAGGTCCCAGACGGCGGCACCGTTGGAGGTGATGGCATAGCGGACGCCGGTCAGCTGGGCCACGACCGGCGGAAGATTGGACAGCGGCCGCCCGGTGGCGGGCAGGACCACGATGCCGCGGGCGACTGCCTCCGTGATGGCCTGCCGGGTGCGGGGCGTGACCTGCCCCTGATGATTCAGAAGGGTGCCGTCGAGGTCAAGGGCCACGAGGCGGGGAGAAGTGGTGTTTGACATAAAGGCTCCTTTGGTTCGCTTTTCCTTCGTACGACCTCTCCGTCTCGCATCCGCCCGACCGCTCTCCTACAAGGAGAGGTGGCAATGCGCAGCAATGACGGAGAGGTTGTATAGAGTAGAACATGATCTTTTTCATTTTAACGTAAAAATTCCATTTGCGCAATACGGCGCATTATGATAAAATAAGTCGTTACGGAATCAAAATTATAGGAGAAAACACATGAATACACGCTCGCTGCGCTCCCGCCTGAAGCCGCATCTGTGGTTTCAGGCATATTGGGTGGTGTATCTGGTCTGGTTTTTCTGGCTGGACCTGACCATCACCAATCCGAAGTACATCATCCACAGCCCCATTGACGACTTCATCCCCTTCAATGAGTGGTTCGTTTTCCCGTATTGCAGCTGGTTTCTGCTGCTGGCGGCGGTCACAGCGCTGCTCTGGTGGAACGACACGGAAAGCTACGACAAGCTCTGCCTGATGATGTTCTCCGGCATGACCTTCTGCCTCATTCTTTATATGGTACTGCCCAACGGTCTGGACATCCGACCCACGGCGGAGGCCGTCGGCCGCGACAACATCGCGATGCAGATTATGCAGCTCCTCTGGAAGGCGGATGCCTCGGTCAATGTCTGCCCGTCCATCCACTGCCAGAGTTCCGGCTGCATGGCGCTGGCGTTCTCTCAGAGCAGGCTGGCAAAAGGCCGCCCCGGCCTGAAGGTGCTGGCCTGGGTGTGGGCTGCCCTCATCTGTGCCTCCACGGTCTTCACAAAACAGCATTCCATCCTTGATGTGGTCTGCGGCCTGGCGCTGGTGGCCGTCTGGGTGCCGATCCTTTATACCAAAAAGACGAAGAAAACGGCTTGACAAGAAAAAATTGCATTTTATAACCAAATCCCCTTGACGCACGGTGCGCTTCGGGGGTAAAATAAAACTGGTACTTCACTAATATATCAAAGAGTGACCGGAATTGTTTTGGTGGATAGAAGGAGAACGTTACGATGGCAGTACGGAGTGCACGGGAGGCTGCATACGAGACCATCCGCAGCCGTATCATTACAATGGAACTCAAGCCCGGCGATGAGCTCAATGACCATGCACTGGCGCAGGAGATGGGCATCAGCCGCACCCCCATGCGGGAGGCACTGATCATGCTCAACATCGCTCACATGGTCACCATCAAGCCGCAGAGCGGCACCTATGTTGCCCCCATCGACCTGACGCTCATGGAGATGGAGCAGTTTGCGCGCTATACGCTGGAAAAGGAGATCCTGAACCACATCCGCGGGCGGCTGACCGGCGAGCAGGAGCGGGCTTACCGCCTGCTCATTGAGCAGTACCGTGTGTTGGAGAGCGACTCCGGCGCCGAGAACCGCGAGACCCGGATGCTGGAACTTGACAACGCCTTCCACCGCCGCGCGTTCGAGCTGTGCGGCATGGAAGCGCATTTCGACCACATGCTCTCCACCTTCCAGCACATCGAGCGGCTGCGCAAGTTCAGCCTGCAGACCGACGAGAACAAATCCGTCTGCGGGGCCCATACCCGCATTCTGGAGGCCGTCCTCCACGGCAGCGAGGACGATGTCGGCCGCACCCTGCACGAGCACCTGAACCGCTATAAGCTCTCGGTGGAACAGGCCAGAGCCATCCATCCGGATTACTTCATTGAAGGGTAAGCGGTGAGAGAAACTGGAAATTGCCGATATTGACAAAAAAATAGCAAGAAAATCGTGTATTTGACGGCCGCAAAAAGGGGAAAATCCTTTGTGTGGTCGTCTTTTTGTCTAAAGTATACAAGAAAAAACTCTGAAAAATGTCAAAACGCCAATTGCCAAGTCGAAACTGATATATTAGAATATATGCAGAGACGTGCCGCAGCGGTTGCTGCGGACGAAAAAGCAAAGCAACATAAGGAGGAAACCCCTATGCCTATGAAAATGGGTTGGCGTTGGTATGGTGAGGGCAACGACCCCATCACGCTGAACGACATCAAGCAGATCCCCGGCGTGACCAGCATCGTCTGGGCACTGCACGACAAGATGCCCGGCGAGATCTGGGAGGTCGATGAGATCCAGAAGGTCGCAGACCAGATCCACGCTTATGGCTTCGATATGGACGTTGTGGAATCGGTCAACGTTCATGACGACATCAAGATCGGCCTGCCGACGCGCGACCAGTATATCGAGAACTACAAGCAGTGCATCCGCAACCTGTCCAAGTTCGGCGTCAAGGTCATCTGCTACAACTTCATGCCCATCTTTGACTGGACCCGTACCGACCTGTTCCACCCCGTCGGCGATGGTTCCACCGCTCTGTTCTATCAGAAGGACATGATCCAGAACGACTACAAGGCCATGGCCGACTATATCCTGGGCTTTACCGAGAAGTACAACATGACCTTCCCCGGCTGGGAGCCGGAGCGTATGGCCAAGCTGGACGAGCTGTTCAAGGCCTATGCCCCCGTCACCAAGGAGAAGCTGTGGGAGAACCTGAAGTACTTCCTGGAGGCTCTCATGCCCACCTGCCGCGAGTGCGACATCAAGATGGCCATTCACATGGACGATCCCCCTTGGGATATCTTCGGCCTGCCCCGCCTGCTGGTGGATGCCGAGAGCATCGACCGCTTCCTGAGCATGGTGGATGACGAGTACAACTGCCTGACCCTGTGCTCCGGCAGCCTGAACGCAAACCCCAACAACAATGTTGCTGAGATCGTCCGCAAGCACTGCGACCGCATCGCATTCGCACACATCCGCAACATCCATCACTTCCCCAACGGCGACTTCTCCGAGGCTGCCCACCGCGATTGCTGCGGCGAGACCGGCATCATCGAGATCCTGCGCGCCTACCATGACGGCGGCTACGAGGGCTACATCCGCCCCGACCACGGCCGTCAGCTGTGGGAGGAAGGCCCCGGCAACTGCCGCCCCGGCTACGGCAAGTATGACCGTGCTCTGGGCATCCAGTATATGCTGGGCGTCTGGGATCTGCTGGACCGTCTGGATGAAGAGAAAAAGAAGGGCTGAGCATCAAAATGAAGCTGTCTGATATTAAAAACGGCAATCTGTCCGCCGAGTGGGCAGAAAAGGGCTACGAGCTGCCCAAGTTCGACGTCGAGGCCGTCAAGGCCAAGACCCATGCAGAGCCGACCTGGGTGCACTTCGGCGCAGGCAACATCTTCCGCGCCTTCCCCGCAGCCGTCCTGAACGACGCCCTGAACAGCGGCAAGTATGACCGCGGCGTCATCGTGGCCGAGAGCTTCGACTATGAGATCATCGACAAGGCTTATCGCCCCTACGATAACCTGAGCCTGCTGGTCTGCCTGAAGTCCACCGGCGAGATCGAGAAGAAGGTCGTGGCCTCCGTGACCGAGAGCCTGAAGGCAGACCCCTCCTTCACCGAGGACTGGGCACGTCTGGTCGAGATCTTCCAGAACCCCAGCCTGCAGATGATCTCCTTCACCATCACCGAGAAGGGCTACGGCGTTGCTCCTGCTGACCTGGAGCGCGGCCTGACCCCCGTGCTGGCCATGGGCAAGGTCACCGCTCTGCTGTATGAGCGCTTCAAGGCCGGCAAGCTGCCCCTGACCGTCCAGAGCATGGACAACTGCTCCCACAACGGCGATAAGGTCAAGAATGCTGTCTTCGCCTACGCTTCCAAGTGGGTGGAGCAGGGTCTGGTGCCCGCCGAGTTCCTCGCTTATGTGCAGGACGAGACCAAGGTCACCTTCCCCTGGAGCATGATCGACAAGATCACTCCCCGCCCCGACGCCAAGGTCCAGGAGATGCTGGCCGACGACGGCTTTGAGGACAACTACACCATCGTCACCGAGAAGCACACCTTCACCGCTCCCTTCGTCAACGCCGAGGAGACCCAGTACCTCTGCATCGAGGACCACTACACCAATGGCCGTCCTCCGCTGGAGCTGGGCGGTGTCCTGTACTGCGACCGCGAGACCGTCGATAAGATCGAGAAGATGAAGGTCTGCACCTGCCTGAACCCCCTGCACACCGCCATGTCCATCTATGGCTGCATGCTGGGCTACACCCTCATCTCTGCCGAAATGGCCGATGAGGACCTGCGCGCCTTCATCCAGAAGATCGGCTATATCGAGGCCATGCCCGTCGTCGTCGATCCGGGCGTCCTGAATCCCTATGAGTTCATCGGCGCGGTCATCAACCGCCGCCTGCCCAACCCCTTCATGCCCGACGCACCTCAGCGTATCGCTACCGATACCTCCCAGAAGCTGGCCATCCGCTTTGGCGAGACCATCAAGGCATATCAGGCACGCGGTCTGGACAAGTCCAACCTGGTGCTGATCCCGCTGGTGCTGGCAGGCTATGCCCGCTACCTGAAGGGCATCGATGACAACGGCAAGGCTTTTGAGATCTCTCCCGATCCGATGCTGGCCGAGCTGCAGGCCATCGTGGCTCCGCTGGAAGTCAAGGAAGGCGAGCAGGACTTCAGCTGCCTGAAGAACCTGTACAGCCGCGCCGACATCTTCGGTGTGGACCTGTATGCGGTCGGTCTGGGTGAGCAGATTGAGGGCATGGTCAAGGAGCTGTACGCTGGCAACGGCGCAGTCCGCAAGACCCTGCACAAGTACGTCGTCGCCCGCTGAGCGCTGACATCCTCTTTTTAGGTTAAGCTATCTTCGTCCCCACGCTGCGTTTTGCTTTGCCGCAGCGTGGGATTTTTTATACCCTCTCAGTCTCGCTTCGCTCGCCAGCTCCCCCCGATGGGGGAGCTTTTGTGCTGTATATGTTGCCGCTGCGGCAAAACCTCGCCCTTCGGGAGAGGTGGCAGCGCGTGAGCGCTGACGGAGAGGGTGGAATTTCCGGCAAATGCCTTTACTTATAGCCGATTTTTTGCCATAATAAGAAAAAACGGAACCGGGAGGAGACCAGCATGAAGGTCATGATCTTTGACGTAGGCGGCACCGAGATCAAATACTCGGTCATGGACGATGCGATGAACCGGTACGAGTCCGGCAGCATCCCGACGCCCAGCGACAGCCAGCCGCACTTTCTCGAAACGTTGGCGCAGCTCTACCGCCCCCACAGGGACGAGGTGGACGGCATCGCACTGAGCCTGCCCGGCTTCATCGACGCCGAGCACGGTGTGGTCCTGGGCGGCGGTGCGCCCTCCATCATCTATAACATCGGCACTCCGGTGGGCCCGCGCCTGGCCGAGCTCTGCGGCTGCAAGGTCTGGATCGAAAACGACGGCAAAGCAGCTGCCATTGCCGAGCTGCAGCGCGGTGCGCTGCAGGGGTGCAGCAACGCGGCGGTGTTCGTCATCGGCACCGGCGTGGGCGGCGGCCTGATCGTCAACGGCCAGCTGGTGCGCGGCCGGGACTTCACCGCGGGCGAGTACAGCTTCATGAACACCAACGCCGACGCCTGGAGCGACAGCAAAAAGACGATGGCCGGCCAGTGCAGCACCTCCGCGCTGCTGGATGCCTACCGGGTGCGCAGGCAGCTGCCTGCCGATGCCCCGATGAACGGCAGGATCTTCTTTGATGCGGCCAACGCAGGGGAGCCGGAGGCGCTGGAAGTGCTGGAAGCCTTCTGCAGGGCGGTGGATGTGCAGATCTACAACCTCAGCGTCCTGCTGGACCTTGAAAAGGTGGCCATCGGCGGCGGCATCAGCGGCCAGCCCCTCCTCATCGAGACCCTCGACCGGGTGTATGAGGAAAAGATCCTGAAGGGCCATCCCTTCAGCGAAGAGCAGGCCCGCAGCCTGCCCCGGCCGGAGATCGTGCCCTGCGCGTTCCACAACGAAGCCAACCAGATCGGTGCGCTGGTCAGCTACCTCAACGCATTTTACCCGCAGAAATAAAGTGCCCAGAGCAGCTGTTTTTCGATGGTTTGTATTTCTAGCTTGAAGCAAAGCGAAAAATGGTGTATTATAATGGGTATTGAATCATGAGCAGTACCGGGCGGTTTGGCCCGGATGAAGGGGGAACTCCACCATGGCTGATAAAAACTTTTTGACCGAGATCATCGACGCCGACCTCGCCGAGGGCAAGGTCAGCGAGATCCATACCCGTTTCCCGCCGGAGCCCAACGGCTACCTGCATATCGGCAGCGCCAAGGCGATCTATATCAACTGGTCCATCGCGAACCAGTACGGCGGCAAATTCAATCTGCGTCTGGACGACACCAACCCCGCCCGCGAAGGCGAGGAGTATGTCAACAGCATCATCGAAGACCTGCACTGGCTGGGTGCCGACCCCAACGGCGGCATCTTCTACGGCAGCGACTACTTCGACAAGTGCTATGAGTACGCTGAGAAGCTCATCCTCGAAGGCAAGGCCTACGTGGACGACCTGACCCGCGACGAGATGCGCGAGTACCGCGGCAATGACGCGGGCAAGCCCTCCCGCCCCTCTCCGTGGCGCGACCGTACCCCGGAGGAGAATCTGGACCTGTTCCGCCGGATGCGTGCCGGGGAGTTCCAGGAGGGCGAAAAGACCCTGCGTGCAAAGATCGACCTGGCCAGCCCCAACATGAACCTGCGCGACCCGGCCATCTACCGCATCAAGTATGCGGAGCACCACCGCCAGGGCAGCAAATGGTGCATCTACCCGATGTACGACTTCGCGCACCCCATCCAGGACGCCATCGAGGGCATCACCCACAGCATGTGCAGCCTGGAGTTCGAGAACCACCGCCCGCTGTACAACTGGGTCATCGAGAACATTTTCGGGACCGAGTTCCCCAAGCAGCGCGAGTTCGCCCGCCTGAACATGACCAACACCGTCATGAGCAAGCGCTACCTGCGCGAGCTGGTGGAAATGGGCATCGTGGACGGCTGGGATGATCCCCGGATGCCGACCCTGTGCGGTCTGCGCCGCCGCGGCTACACCCCGACTTCCATCTTCACCTTTGTGCGCGAGGCCGGCATCTCCAAGTCGGACAACCTCATCGACATGCGCCAGCTGGAAGCCTGCATCCGCAGTGAACTGGACCTGACCGCGCAGCGCCGCATTGCCGTGCTGGACCCGGTCAAGCTCATCATCGACAACTACCCGGAAGAGAAGACCGAATACTTCGACATCGCCAACAACCCCAACCGCGAGGCCAACGATGCCACCACCCGCAAGGTGGCGTTCACCCGCGAGCTGTGGATCGAGAACGAGGACTTTGCCGAGGTGCCGCCTCCCAAGTTCAAGCGCCTGACCATCGGCGGCGAGGTCCGCCTGATGGGTGCATATCTCGTCAAGTGCGAGAGCATCGAGAAGAACCCCGACGGCAGCATTGCCGCCATCCACTGCACCGCTGACATCGAGACCGGCAATGGAAACCCGGCCGACGGCCGCAAGGTCAAGGGCACCATCCACTGGGTGAGCGCCGCCCACGCCGTGGACGCCGAGGTCCGCCTGTACGACAAGCTCTTCACCGAGGCCAACATGAACGCCATCCCGGAGGGCAGCGACTACAAGGACTACCTGAACCCGGAGAGCGTGACCGTGCGCACCCATTGCAAGCTGGAAGAGAGCCTGAAGGATGCCAAGCCCGGCGAAAAGTTCCAGTTCGTCCGCACCGGTTTCTTCACCCCGGATTCCAAGAATCCCGGCGTGTACAACCGTGTCGTGACCCTGCGCGACAGCTTCAAGCCTGCAAAATAAACCAAGACCTGCCAAAGGAGCATACAACAAGATGAAGAAACACATGAGCCGGAGCACCCTCGTGATGGTGCTGCTGGATATCGTTCTGGGTGTGGTGCTGTCGCTGTATATCGCCAACACCGGCACGATGCCTGCCGCAGACAACGCGGCCACCTACACCGATGGCACCTACACGGCCAGCGCCAAAGGCTGTCTGAGCGATGTGGCGGTCACCGTGACCATCACCGGCGGTAAAGTGACGAATGTGGACATTGATGCTTCGGGCGAGACGCCGGAACTGGGCGGCAAGGCGGCGGAAAGCCTGACAGCCAGCCTGAAAGAGGCGGGCAGCACCGCCGGTGTGGATGCCGTGACCGGCAGCACCATGACCAGTGACGCGGTCTTTGCCGCAATGGATGATTGTCTGGCGCAGGCCGCACAGTGATCGCACTCTCCCAACTGCTGCACGGCAACTGCGCGTGCAGCAGTTTTTTTTGTGACCCTCTCAGTCTCGCTGCGCTCGCCAGCTCTCCCAAAGGGCGAGCCATTGGCAGTCGGGGGCAAAGATCCGCTTCTATTGCAAGCTGCTTCGCCGTGTGTTTGCGGGCAGCATGAGGATGCCTATGTACATTGATGTTTTACCATTGTCCGATACCACGGCCCGCCTTGTCCGGGCCTATGGGGAGGCCCCCTGCATCGCCCTGCCGTCGGCGCTGCCGGCCCCGGAGGGCGGCAGCTGGGCTGTCACCGAACTGGGGGACTACTGCTTCTCCGAATCGCCCCGGAACCTGCCCGCCCCGGACGCAGTCTGCCGCTACGCGGTGGGGGAGGACGGCAGCGCCATCCTGACCAGAGCCTTTGGCCGGGACCGGACCGGGCGGCACCGCCGCTATGACCTCGACTTTGGCGCTACGCCCGAAGAAGACCTCCACCCCGTCTGCGGGAACTTCCTCGAAGAAGCCGTCCTGCCGGACAGCCTGCGGGTCATCGGGAGCTGCGCGTTCTACAACTGCCGCAGGCTGCGCACCCTGTCCGTTGGGGCGGGGGAGCTGACCGTGGGCAGCGATGTCTTTTTGAACTGCTTCGCGCTGGCGGACCTCATCGTCCGGGCCGACCCGGAGCAGGCCACCGGCCTGTTCGCGCTCGTCAACAATATCACCGAGGCCGTGCGGGCGCTGTTCTGGTGCCCCGGCGAGGCGGCCCCCCGCGCAGGCCTGTGGTATCCGGCCTACTGGGAGGATGTGGAGGAATCCCCGGCGCATATCCTGTTGCACACCTTTTCCGGGCAGGGATATCATTACCGACAGTGTTTTCTGGATGGAAAAATCCTCTGCGCAGAATACGACGCCATTTTCCCGGACGGCCACGCCTCCGAGGACAAGGATATCATGGCCATGCTCTGCTTCGACCGCCTGCGCTGGCCCTGGGGCCTGACCGAACAGGCAAAGGCCCCCTACACCGCGTTCCTCAAGGCGAACACGGGCCGGGTCGTGGCCCGGCTGCTGAAGGCGCAGGACCTTGACAGCCTGAAGGCCCTGCTGGCGCTGGATGTGCTGGACGCGGCCGGGTTTGACGAGGCCGCAGCGCTGGCCGTTCAGGCCGAACAGGCTGCTGCTGCGGCCCTGCTGGCCGATGCCGCTCACAGCAGACAGGCCGCAAAGCCGAACCGGAAACGCTATGATTTTGACTTTTGAACCCTTTCCCGCAGGGGAAGTGAGGTGAAACGATGCCCAAAGAAACATTTTTCGACCCCCGCAAGCCGTTTGAATCGAAGCGCCCGGAGACCCACGAGGAGTGGCAGGTGCGGATGGGCGGTGAGGTGCTGGCTGTGGTGCGCAGCGGGCTGTATCTGGACTTCCGCTTTCTCGACCTGGCACTTTCGGCGCTGACGCCCACCCCGGATGAGCGGTGCGGCGTGCTGGCCACCGATGGCCGCATCCTCTGCTACCAGCCCAGCGCCCTGCTGCGGCTCTATCAGCAGAATCCGAAGTATCTCAACCGGTTGTATCTTCATACGATATTCCACTGCGTATTCCGACATCTCTGGATGAAAGGGAAGCGCGACCCGCGTCTGTGGAGCCTGGCCTGTGATATCGCGGTGGAAAACGTCATCGACGGGCTGAACCGCAGCAGCGTCAAACGGCCGCTGACCTATGTGCGGCAGAACGCCTATCAGTGCATCGCGGAAGAGGGCAAAGTCGTGGCAGCGGCCCCGGCGTACCGCTGGCTGGTCCGGCAGACGCCCGGTGTGCTGCGCCAGCTGGAGCGGGAGTTCTGCACCGACGATCACCGCCTCTGGCCGAAAGACGCCCCCGAACAGCCCCAGCAGATGCCGACCCCGCTGCCCCAGAAGACCTGGCAGAAGATCGGGGAGCGGATGCAGACCGAACTGGAACTGCGCGACAAGGAGGCGGGCGAGGGGGCCGACAACCTGAAGGAACAGGTCAAAGCCGCCAACCGCAGCCGCCGCAGCTACCGGGATTTTCTCCGCCGGTTCTGCGTCACGCGGGAGGAAGTCCACCTCGACCCCGACGAATTCGACCTGAACTTTTACACCTACGGCCTGTCCGTCTATGGGAACCTGCCCCTCATCGAGCCGCTGGAAACGCGGGAGAGCAGAAAGATCGAGGAACTGGCCCTCGTCATCGACACGAGCTATTCCACCTCCGGCGAGCTGGTCCGGGCATTTCTGGCCGAGACCTACACCCTGCTGAAAGGGCGGGAGAACTTCTTCCACCGGATGAACCTGCACCTCATCCAGGCCGACAACGCCATCCGGCAGGACCTTCTGGTCCGGAACGAGGACGAGCTCATCCATGCGATGAACCACTTCCAGCTGCGGGGCGGCGGCGGAACGGATTTCCGCCCGGCGTTCGAATACGTCAGCCAGCTCTGCGCCGAGAAAAAGTTCTCCAACCTGCGGGGCCTGCTCTACTTCACCGACGGCATGGGCACCTACCCGGCCCGCCGCCCGGCCTACGATACGGCATTCCTGTTTCTGGGCGACCGTTTCGACGACGCCAATGTCCCGCCCTGGGCCATAAAGGTCGTTCTGGACGAGGAAGAATTTGCAGGCCCGTCTGCCAGAGCCGCGTCGGCCCTTGCCGAGGCGCTGTACGACGAGGACGACCCCTGCCGCGAACTGAACAACACCTGAGGATGTGAGGAACGTTTATGAACATCAAACGAGCCAAAGAAGAGATCGAACACACCGTCAAAGCGTATCTGGCCAAGGATGCGCTGGGCGAATACGCCATCCCGGCCATCCGGCAGCGCCCCATCCTGCTGATGGGCCCTCCGGGCATCGGCAAGACCCAGATCATGGAACAGGCGGCGCGGGAGTGCGGCGTGGCGCTGGTGGCCTACACCATCACCCACCACACCCGCCAGAGCGCGGTGGGCCTGCCCTTTATCCGCCAGCGCCATTATGACGGGAAAGACGTCTCGGTGACGGAATACACCATGAGCGAGATCATCGCCAGCGTCTACGCCAGAATGGAGGCCACCGGCCTGAAGGAGGGCATCCTCTTCATTGATGAGATCAACTGCGTCTCCGAGACGCTGGCCCCCACCATGCTGCAATTTTTGCAGTGCAAGACCTTCGGCAACCAGGCCGTCCCGGCGGGCTGGGTCATCGTGGCGGCAGGCAATCCGCCGGAGTATAACAAATCGGTCCGCGATTTCGACATCGTCACGCTGGACCGTGTCCGCCGGATGGACATCGAGCCGGATCTACAGGTCTGGAAGGACTACGCCCGCGCTGCCCACCTGCACAGCGCGATCCTGAGCTATCTCGACCTCCACCCGCAGAACTTCTATCAGATCAACGCCGATGTGGACGGCACCCAGTTCGTCACCGCCCGCGGCTGGGAGGACCTCTCCAATCTGCTGGATACCTACGAGGCGCTGGGCCTCAAGGCAGACGAGGCACTCATCCGCCAGTACATCCAGCATGAGAAGATCGCGGAGGATTTCTCGGCCTACCTCGACCTCTACTACAAATACCGCGACGACTACGGCGTGGAAGAGATCCTGGCCGGGCAGGCCAAACCCGCCGTCTTCGCCCGCCTGCTCAACGCGCCCTTCGACGAGCGGCTGAGCCTTGTCAGCCTGCTCCTGTCCGGCCTGAACAACCGGTTCACGGCGTCCCGCCGGGCCGATGCTGCGGCCGATGCCTGCTATGCCTTCCTGCGGGAGGCCAAACAGGGCTTTGCGACCCTGCCCGATGACATCCCGGATGGCCCGGCAACCCTGTTCAACCAGATGATGACCGACTACGACGCCGAGACCCGGCGCCAGCGCGAGGCGGGTCTGCTCAGCCGCGACGCGCTGGCCACCCGGCTCAAGGTCTATGCCGTCCTGCGCCAGTGGGAGGCGGAACTGCGTCGCGCCAAGGCGGCGGGCACACAGGAAGCCTTCGACCTGCTGCGCACCCAGTTCCAGTCGCTCTCCGACGAGCGGGATGCCGCACAGGAGGCGGCAGCCAGCGCACTGGAAGCGGCCTTCGATTTTATGGAGCAGGCCTTTGCCGAGAGCCAGGAGATGGTGGTCTTTGTCACCGAGCTGACGCTGGCCCCTGCCGCCCATGCGTTCATCACCGAGAACGGCTGCCCCCGGTACTTTCCAGTACAACAAGGACCTGCTGCTCGACCACCGCAAGGCGGCATTGCAGCAGGAACTGGCGGCGGAAGAGCGCCGCCACGGGGGAATGTGAGCCATGCTGGAAAGTCTGATCTTCAGCCTGAACAGCACGATGCCGCTGTTTTTTCTCATGCTGCTGGGCTACCTGCTCCACCGCAGGCAGTTCCTCACCGACGACTTCGTGGCCATGGCCAACAAGTTCGTCTTTCATGTGGCGCTGCCGGTGCAGCTGTTCCGGGACCTTGCCACCATGGATGTCCGCGCCAGCTTCGACGGCCCCTATGTGCTGTTCTGCGCTGCGGTCACCACGGCAAGCATTCTGGTCATCTGGGGGCTGGCCCGGCTCTTTTTGAAGGATAAGCACATCGTGGGGGAGTTCGTGCAGGCGAGCTACCGCTCTTCGGCGGCCATCCTCGGTGCGGCCTTCATCCAGAACATCTACGGCACCTCCGGCCTGTCCGGCCTGATGATCCTGGGCAGTGTGCCGCTGTACAACATCTTTGCGGTCGTCATCCTCACGCTGGAAAGCCCTTCGCAGGACGCCCGGAGCGGCATGAGGGAGAAGCTGGTCAAGAGCCTCAAGGGCATCGTGACCAACCCCATCCTGCTGGGCATCGCGGCGGGCTTTGCATGGAGCCTGCTCCGTCTGCCCATGCCCGCCATGGCCAACAAGACGCTCTCCAGCCTGGCTGGTATGACCAGCCCGCTGGCCCTGCTTGCCATCGGTGCGGGCTTCAAGGGCCGCGCAGCGCTGGGCTACCTCAAGCCCACGGCCGTCGCAACGGTCATCAAGCTCATCCTCCTGCCGGCCATCTTCCTGCCCGTGGCAGTGCGGCTGGGCTTTGTGGACCAGAAGCTCGTGGCGCTGATGGTCATGCTGGGCAGTGTGACCACCCCGGCGGGCTACGTCATGGCCAAACAGATGGGCCACGAAGGCACCCTGACCGGCAGCGTCTGCGTCACCACCACCTTTTTCAGCGCCCTGACCCTGACCTTCTGGGTCTTCTGGGCGAGGAGCCGGGGATATATCGTATAAATAAAAAAAGAGCTGCTGCAAAACTCCTTCCGGCATCGCATCCGCGATGCCACCTCCCTCTCAGAGGGAGGCTTTACAGCTTGCCGTTGCGCTAAGGCTCCCTCACCGAGGGAGCTGGCGCGGCGAAGCCGTGACTGAGGGAGTAAAACAGCGGCTCACTTTTTGCATAAAAATAAAAGAAACAACAAAAAAGCATCTTGAAAAACTTCAAGATGCTTGGTGGTTGCGGGGGCCGGATTTGAACCAACGACCTTCGGGTTATGAGCCCGACGAGCTACCAGACTGCTCCACCCCGCGCTATTTACTTTTTGCTGTCGGCCTCTCGCTGACTGCTCAAGTATAATACCACAGAGCGGGGGAGATGTCAAGTGCTTTTCGAAAGTTTTTTCGAATCTTCCGGTCGTCACTTCGCTTCAGGCTTGCGGGGCTGCTTTTTGCGGGGGTGGCGGACTTTGTAGAACACCACGCCGCAGACGATACCGATGCCGATGGCGGGCCATGCGCCGATGAGGAAGACGAGAACCGTCTGGACCCCGGCGGTGAAGTTCGACCAGCCGTTCCGGAAGGCGTCGGCCAGCCGGGCACCGAAGCTGCTGCCGGTGGAGGTCAGGGTCTCGACCTCGTTGAGGGTGATGTTCACGGTGCAGTACTGCACCTGATTGGCGTACCAGTTCAGCTGACTCTGGTAGCTCTCGATCTGGTACTGCACGTCGCTCAGGGAGGACTCGATCTGCAGCAGATCGGAGAGCGCGTCCGCGCTGGCCTGCAATTCCTGCAAACGGGTGCGCTGGGCGGTCAGATTGTCCAGCCGGGCCTCGATGTCCAGATACTGGGTGGTCACATCGTCGGCGCTCTCGCTCTTGCTGGTCACATTGCCAAGAACATTTTCGGCAACGCCGAGGAAGGCGCTGTAGTACCCCTTCGGCACCCGCAGCGTCAGCGAGAGGGTGCGGGTGTTGTCGGTGCTGTCGGTGTACTCGTTGCTGGATTCCATATAGCCGTCCACATCGCTGAGCGTTTCGTTCAACTGCTGCTGGGACCAATCGAAGTCCTGCGTCTCGATGGAAAGATCGGCCGTGTAGATGAGCTTGGCGCTGTCCACCGTACCGGAAGCCGAGTTCTCACCCTCCACATTGCCGGAGGTCAGCAGGTCGGCGCTGCCGGCACCACTCACGGCGCGTTCGGCGCTGCCGGTGCCGTAGGTGTCTGCACCGCCGTCCAGAGAATAGGTGGCGAGTTCCGGTGCGGCATCGTAGGCGGCTGCCGTGCTGGGCGCAGACCCGCCGGAGAACAGGGTGACACCGTTCCAACTGCTTTTGCTCAGCGCGGCGCCATACAGGCAGACACCGCACAGCGCCACACAGGCGGCCAGTTCCGCCGCCCGTTTGACTGGGAAACGGAGGGGGGCCTTTTCTTCTTTTCCGGTGCAGGGGCCGGGGTGAGCTGGGGTTTGGGGGTGGTGCCGGATGCGGCCTGCTCGGCCTGCCGGGCCTTCTGCATGGCCAGCAGCTTTTCTTTCAGGTCGTCCGGGGCATGGACGTCATCGACCTCCATCTTGTACTCATACCACCTCATCTTCGATCTCCTCCTTCAGCATCGTATGTAGCTGTGCGCGGGCCCGCCGCAGCCAGCTGAGCACCGTATTGGTGGGAGCCCCCATCATCCGGCCCACTTCCGCAGCCGTGTAGCCTTCGTAGTAGTGCAGGTACACGGCGTTGCGGTAGTTTTCCGGCAGGGTGCGCACCGCATCAAGCACACTGCCGTCTTCCATCTGGTCGGGCGCGGGGATATTCTCATCCAGTTCGGTGTCCTTCTGGCGCGCTGCACGGGTCAGGTCCCGGCAGCGGTTGATGGCGACACGCAGCAGCCAGGCCTTGAGGTGCTCCTCACTCTCAAAGCGGCCGTCGTAGTTCAGGAGCTTTTCGAAAACATCCTGCACCACATCTTCGGCGTCCGCCGCGCAGCTGCAATTGTGGTAGGCTGCTCGGTAGACGGCGTCGCTGTATCGCTGCACAGCCAGCGCAAAAACTTCGTCTTTGGTCAACTGTCCCATATCGTCTTACACTCCTTTGAAGCCCCGGTGGCCGGGGTCTGCTGGAAATCGTTGGTTCCAGTGGGACATTCTACCGGATACACGGCTGAGAGGTCCCGATTATTGCATCGCAGAATAAAAAGAGTATAACAAAAATTCAACGTTTGTACAATCGCTGAAGCAACGCAATGCGCCCGGCGAGGAAGGCCTCGGCCTTGGGGTGGGCAAGCCAGTGCTTGCCGCCCGGCTCCCGGCAGAGCCGCTGCTCCAGCGCATGAGGGTCGGTGTCGATGGCCTCCACATCCCGCAGCGTGAGGGTGAGCGTGAGGGCCGCCGCGCAGTCCGGCAGGGGCGGGAGCGGGTCTTCCCAGACGAAGGGCGGCAGCAGCTGGACGGCATACACCGTGCGGGTGCACTCCTCCGTCAGCAGCAGGGCGGCGGGGGTGCCGTCGGGCAGGACATGGAGGCTGCTGTAGAGCAGCTGCAAAGTCCGGGGTGCCAGCAGGGGTGTGCTGGCCGCGCCGGGCGTTTCGCGCAGGGTGAGGAAGGCTTCGGCCTCGTCGGCGTAGATGCGCCGGGCCGGTGCCTGAAAGTCTGCCCAGAGTGCGGGCAGCGCAAACACGCCCTCGCGGTCCAGCCCATGCTGGAGCAGCAGGTAAAATTCGGTCAGCGGGTGTGCCGGGTCCGGCTGCGGCATCCCGAAATCCGGCCGGGAAAGATGTCCTCCGCCCATGTGATACGCCTCCTTGGAGATTCTGCTTCCAGTATAGTGGGCGGCGGGCCGTTTGGCAAGCGGAATCGCGGATTGTAAACCCTGGTTGAATTTTTGTGTTGACCATTTGCGGCGGGCCGGGGTATACTGGCGAGCGTGACCGACAACAACGACAATATCGACCCGAATATCGGAGGGGAATCATGGAGAAGAAACTGACGACGTATCAAATGGCAGTCACGGCGCTGATGGCAGCTGTGATGTGTGTTCTTGGCCCGCTGACGGTGCCCATCGGAGCCGTCCCCATCTCGCTGGCAAACTTTGTCATCTGCCTGACCGCCTGGCTGCTGGGCCCCAAGTTCGGCACCCTGAGCGTGGCGGTGTATCTGTGCATCGGCCTGATCGGTGTGCCGGTCTTCTCCGGCTACGGCGCAGGCCTGGCCAAGCTCGCCGGCCCCACCGGCGGTTATCTGGTGGGCTACCTGCTGCTGGCGCTCATCGGCGGCCTGTTCATCGAGAAGAGCAACGGCAATCCGGTGGTCTCCGGCATCGGTCTGGTGCTGGGCGACGCCGCCTGCTACGTGCTGGGCACCGCATGGTTCGTGTTCCAGATGCAGTGTGAGCTGGGCTACGCACTCTCGGTGTGCGTCTATCCCTTCATCGCGCTGGACCTCGCCAAGATCGTGGTCTCCTGCGTCGTGGGCGCATTGCTGCGCAAGCGTCTGGTGCAGGCAGGCGTCCTGAAGATGGCCTGATGGTCAAAGGAAACGAGAAAACATCGGCGTTCTCCGGAGAATAACGAAGCACGAGAGGAAGACCGACCTTCTGCAAGCAGCGGAGGGCCGGTCTTCCTGTTTTTTCTGCTTTTGTTTGACAAGTGCGGCCAATGGTTGTAAGATTAAATTATTTGGTACTTATTAAATAAAGCAAGATACTTCAGGAGGGACATCGTGGCAGCAACCGTTTTGGAACCGCAGAAGAAAAAGACCCGTTTGATGACGGAGGGCAGCATCTGGAAGAGCATCCTGCTGTTTTCCGTGCCGCTGATCCTGGGCAACCTGCTTCAGCAGCTGTACAACACTGCCGACTCCATCATCGTCGGCAACTTTGTGGGCAGCAATGCGCTGGCAGCCGTCGGCTCCAGCGGCTCGCCCATCTTCCTGCTCATCGGCTTCAGTCAGGGCATCGCAGTGGGTGCGGGCGTCGTGGTGGCGCAGTATCTTGGCGCGAAGGACCGCGAGGATGCGCAGCGGGCCGTGCACACCGCGCTGGCGCTGGCCGTGCTTCTGGGCCTCATCCTGACCATCGGCGGCATCCTCGTCAGCCGTGCCCTGCTTACGGCCATGGATACCCCGGCGGAGGTGCTGGAGGACGCGGTGACCTATATGCAGATCTACTTCGGCGGTGTGCTGTTCAGCGTCGTGTACAACATGGCGGCGGGCATCCTGAATGCGGCGGGCAACTCCCAGCGGTCGCTGCTCTATCTGGGCATCGCATCGGGTACGAACATCCTCCTCGACCTCGTGCTCATCGCGGGGCTGCGGATGGGTGTGGCCGGTGCGGCCATCGCCACCGACATCAGCCAGCTGGTTTCCTGTGTGCTGGCACTGCGCTTTTTGATGCGGGTCCAGGACGACTACCGCGTGACGGCCAGAGAGATCCGGGTGCACGGCAAAATGGCCGTCCGCATCATCAAGGTGGGCCTGCCCACCGGCATCCAGAATATGGTCATCTCGCTGTCCAACATTCTGGTGCAGGCCAGCGTCAACGGCTACGGTGCCGCTGCCATGGCCGGGTTCGCGGCCTATATGAAGGTGGACGGCTTCAACATCCTGCCCATCATGAGCTTCAGCATGGCGGCCACCACCTTCGTGGGGCAGAACTTCGGCGCGGGCAAGCTCGACCGCGTGAAGAAGAGCCTGTGGGTCACGCTGGGCATGGGCGTCGTCTACACCATCCTCACCGGTGTGCTGCTGCTGGCCTTCCAGGACCCCATCATGCACCTGTTCACCCACGAAGAGGACGTCGTCGCCTTTGGCTGCACGGCCATGCACTACTTCTGCCCCTTCTACTGGGAGCTGAGCGTCCTGCACGGTCTGGCGGGCACCGTGCGCGGCACCGGCAAGACCATTCCGCCCATGGTGGTGCTGCTGGTCTCGCTGTGTGTGTTCCGCATCGGGTGGATCCAGTGGGTGCTGCCCTTCTTTTCCAGCATCGACGGCATCTTCCTGCTGTATCCCGTCTCGTGGGGGCTGGGTGCGTTGATGATGGTGGGTTACGCATGGAAAGCAAACTGGCTGGAAACTTAAAATAATAAGGAAAAATCTTCCACTTCCGCTCAAAAAACGTAAAATTTTTTGTCGGGGGGGGGGTAACAATTGGTCGGATTTGATTGCTTTTTCCACGAATGTACCGTATAATAAAACCTGAAACGTTTACAAAAAAGTTCCAGTTTTGAGCGGAAAGGGGATGCGTCCGGATGGAAGAATCGAATCAGCAGAAATGGGAGCGCTATATCCAGAATCTTCGCCGGGTGCGGATCCTCTCCCGCCCGCAGTTCCCGCCGGAAACGGCTCCGGAAATCCTGCTGGAGGCGATCCAGGGCAACGCGGTGCGCTGCTTCGACCTGATGAAGGAGAACAACGCCCTGTTGGGGGAGCTGGTCTACACGCGGGACGCGAAAACGTTGTCCGACAGCGACATCGCCGAGCTGGAAGAGGCGGCGGGCAGGCTGTTCAACTATGCCAACAGCGAGGACTGCGGCGTGGCCTACAAGATCCACGAGCTGCTGCTGAAGGCGGCCCGCTTCCGCGACGATGTCCCCATGATCGTCCGGGAGCTGTACTACAACGGCATCACCCTGCACTATATCAATGTGCGGGATGAGGACCACGACGTCAACCTGCTGTGGCCGCGCATCCATGCCTTCTTTCTGGAGGGGGCCAACTACATTGCCCGGTATGAAGAGCTGGACAAGGAGACCCGGCAGTACATCATCCGGTGCGTGGGCAACATCCGGCTGGCGGTCTCGCGCCAGACGAAAGAGGACTGCCATCGGTATATGGAGCTGTTCGACCTGGCTATGAGCATCATCACATCGCCCTATTACCAGAAGCTGGACCCGGACATCCCCTGGGCACGGTTCACCTATTCCATGCACATGGACCAGATGACCCTGATGGCCTATCTGCGCCATTGCAATGACCCTGAGGTCGCAGAGCGGGTGCTGCGGTCGGCCTCCTATGTCTACGAGTATCAGAAAAAGAACGCAGGAGAGGAATCCCGCCAGCAGAACTGGCGGGTGAGCTACTTTTACCATGCGGCACTCTACCATGCCGGAAAAGGCACGGCCCGCGCCGTCGTGGAAGATCTGCTGGAGATGATCGACCAGACCGGCGAACAGGATTATTCGCCGGACGGCATCAACCGCAACCTGACCGGCTCGGCCTATCTCTTTTATTATGAAGCATTTTTGAGCGAGCAGGACCGCGCCGAGCTGGCTGACCGCATTGCAAAGGAGCGGGCGGCGGTCCACCGGTATCTGGACGAGATGCCGGGCAATGAATACCCCCGCGTGGCCAGCGTTGCCATCCGGGAACTCATCACGGCGCAGTCGGATACCAAGGAAATCGACAACCGCAAGATCCTGGAGAGCATCCTCTCCGGCCACAAGCCGACCTATGTGCACTCCACGATGGTGGCGCACCTGACCAGAGTGCTGCTCCGGCGGATGATCGAGACCGACCCCGCCGCCCTCATCGGCCTGCTGGGCTGCAAGACCGCAGCCGAAGTGCAGGCCCGGAAGCCGGAGCTGCTGCAGACCGCCTATGAATGCGGCCTGTACCACGATGTGGGCAAGAGCGCGGTCATCATGTACATCGACACCAACAGCCGCAGCCTGCTGGAGGAAGAATTCTGCTGCATCCAGAGCCACACGGTCATTGGCTGCAGTCTGCTGCGGGAGGCCGGGTACGAAGAGCATCTGGCCCCGGCGGCGCTCTATCACCACTGCTTCTACAACGGACAGGGCGGCTACCCCAGAGATGTGCCGCCCTGCCCGCAGGACATCAAGGGCATCGTGGATGTGCTGACCGTGGCGGACTCGCTGGATGCTGCCACCGACAACATCGGGCGCTGCTACAACCGGGCCAAGCCCCTGCGCACACTGGTGGGGGAGCTGCAGGCCCAGAGCGGCACCCGCTATGCGCCGGACGTGGTGGCGCTGTTCCGGGACGAGACCTTCTGCAAAGTGCTGGCCCAAAAGCTGGATGCCGAGCGAAAAAAGGTCTATCTGCACGCATACCACGCTGCGGAATAAAAAAATGAGATAAAAACTTCCATTTCTTTCTTCTGTGTGATACAATAACTGGTAAGAGTGCACAGAAAACTGCGAAACCGCACGCTGAGGAGGAAAGGCCAATGGAAAAACTGCGCAATCTCCTGCTTTATGGCGGCGCGATGCCGGATGTCTACCGGAACTGCCGGGACGAGATCCGGAAGGAAAACCTGGAAAAACTCTTCTTCTTTCTCACCGTGGAGATCGTGTTCCTGCTCATAGCGCTGGCGGTGTGCTGCGCCGTCAAATCGCTGGCAGGCGGCTTCATCGCCTACATCATTGCGCTGGCCTGTGCGCTGGTGCTGCTGTGTACGGTGCAGAGCTGCCAGAACAGCAACATCGTCCTTTCCATCTGTGCGGACAGTTTTATGGGCATCTGCTATCTGCTGAGCCTCTATCTGGGCTGCTTTGCCTACCCGGATGAACCGGCCATCTGCTTCCATGTCGTTGCGGTGGTGCTGCCCATGCTGTTCACCCGCCCGGCCATCGGGAATATCCTGCGCACGGTGATCTACGAAGCGCTGTTCATCGGCTGCTCTGTGACCTTCAAAGACCCGGCCCTCGTGCCCAGGGATGTATTCAATGCCGTCCTGTTCGGGCTGATGGGCTGTGTGCTTTCCACGTACTATATCCGCGTCCTGACGGACAATGTCGTCGCGCGCTGCAAGCTGAAGGTCATCGCAGAGACCGACCTGAACACCCAGATTCCCAACCGCAACGCCTACGAGAACCACATGAACGAATATCCGCTGCGCTGTTCCAACACCCTGAGCTGTGTCTATGTGGATGTGAACGGCCTGCACGAGCTGAACAACACCAAGGGCCACAATGCGGGCGACGTCATGCTCAAGACGGTGGCTCAGGAGATGGTCCGACAGTTCGGCATCAAGGACAGCTATCGCATCGGCGGCGACGAATTCGTAGCCTTTGTGGTGGACGAGCCGCCCCGCACGGTGCGGGAACGGATGAGCCAGCTCGTGGCCAATGTGGAGGCCAACGGCTATTCGGTCGCCGTGGGCTGTGCCACCTGCAGCGCCGGCGGCATTCAGCTCGAAGCCCTCATCAAGCAGGCCGAGAGCCGCATGTACGACGACAAGGAAGAACACTACCGCCGCCGTGGTATCCCGCACGGGTAAAAAGGATAAACCCCTCTCCGTCATTGCTTCGCAATGACGGAGAGGGGTTCTGTTCATAGAGAACGGGAGCCTTTCGCGCACGGTGCGGAAGGCTCCCGTTTTGCATCCTATCCAAAATTCGTCTGGGTTTCTCATAAAAAAAGACTAACGCTTTTTGGGCAGAATGCGCTATACTGGCCCTATCACAAACCTTGGAGGAGCATTTTATGGAGGAAACAAAGAAAAAGGGTTCCGGCACCACCGACCTGACCATCGGCCGGCCGCTGACCCGCATTTTGCAGTTCGCCCTGCCGCTGGTGCTGGGAACGCTGTTCCAGCAGCTGTACAGCTTTGTGGACACGATCATCGTGGGGCGCTGCATCGGCACCGATGCGCTGGGCGCGGTGGGCACGACCTACTCGCTGAATTTTATGATCGTGGGCTTCGTGCTGGCCACCTGCAACGGCTTCGGCATCCCGGTGGCCGAGAGCTTCGGCGCAAAGGACCGGGATGACCTGCACAAGTACCTGTTCAACGGTGCCGTGCTCTGCGTGGTGATGAGTCTGGTCTTTGCAGTGGGCACGACTCTCGTTGCGGCCCCGCTGCTGCAGCTCATCCACACCCCGGCGGAGCTGCTGGAGAATGCCGTGCGCTACATCCGCATCATCTTCCTGGGCATCCCGGCGACGGTGCTGTACAACTATTCGTCCACCGTTCTGCGCAGTCTGGGCGACTCGAAGCATCCGTTCTACTTCCTGCTGGTGTCCAGCTTCCTGAACATTGCGCTGGACGTGCTGTTCATCGTGCCGCTGGGCATGGGCGTCGAGGGCGCGGCCATCGCGACGGTGATCAGCCAGCTCGTCAGCGGCATCCTCTGCACCTGGTGGTTCTTCACCAAAGTGGAGGACATCCACTTCACCAAGGAAAACTGCGTCCTTTCCGGCAGGCACTGCAAGCGGCTGGCCTACATCGGCTTCCCGATGGGTTTTGAGTATTCGGTCTCGGCCATCGGTGCCGTTATCATGCAGGACGCCATCAACCAGCTGGGCAGCGTGGCCGTGGCCGCGCAGACCGCCGGTGAGAAGATCCGCCAGATGTTCACCCTGCCCATGGAGAGCGTCGGCATGGCCATCGCGACTTATGTGGGCCAGAACCACGGTGCGGGCCGCACCGACCGCGTCCGACAGGGCATCCGGGACGGCTGCATCATCCAGGCAGGCTACAGCGCCATCGCATGGGCCGCGGTCTTCCTGGTCAAGCGCTGGGCCGTGGGCCTGGTGCTGGGCGATGCCGAACCGGCCATCTTCAACGGTGCGGTGGAGTACCTGACCGTCATCAGTGTGCTGTTCGTTCTGCTGGGCTTCCTGATGATCTTCCGCTACACGCTGCAGGGCCTCGGCTACAGCGTACAGGCCGTCATCTCCGGCGTAGGCGAGCTCATCGGCCGCGCCCTCGGCGGCTGGCTGGCCGTGCACCAGCTGGGCTACCTCGGTATCTGCATCTCGAACCCCCTCGCCTGGGGCTTTGCCCTGTGCTACTGCGTGTTCATGGTCACGCGGGTGCTGAAAAAGGAGAGCCGGGCGGCATAAACCAAAACCAAAAAAGCGCTCCGCGGTTTTGCACTGCGGAGCGCTTTTTTGTGGAAAACTCAGTTGATAAAATTCACAAAGACGGGGCAGAGCACAGCGGTGAGCACACCGGCCACCGCGATGGACAGGCCGCTCATCGCGCCCTCGACCTCGCCCATCTGCAGGGCTTTGCTGGTGCCGACGGCATGGGCCGAGGTGCCGATGCCCACGCCCTTGGCGATGGGGTCGGTGATGTGGAACACCTTGCAGACCGTCTCGGCCAGCAGGTTGCCCGCGATGCCGGTCAGGATGACGATGGCACCGGTCAGGGCCGCGATGCCGCCCAGCTCAGCGGCGACGTCCATGCTGATGGCAGTGGTGACGGACTTGGGCAGCAGGGTCACATACTGCTCACGGGTCAGGCCCATGGCCACGGCCAGAGCCAGTGCGCTGCCCAGACTGACCAGGGTGCCTACCGAGATGCCCGCGATGATGGCGGCGGCATTCTCCTTGAGCAGGTCCCACTTTTCATACAGCGGGATGGCCAGGCTGATGGTGGCGGGCAACAGCAGATAGCTGACCGGCGCAGCGCTGACTTTGTAATCCGCGTAGGAGATGTTCAGCACACTGAGCAGGATGATGACGAAGATGCTGCCCAGCAGCAGCGGGTTGAAGACGGCCTTGCCCGTCACCCGGTTGATGAGGGTGCCCAGTGCAAAGGCCGCCAGCGTGAGCAGAACGCCCCACGCCGAGGACGAGGAAAGAAACTCATTCAGCAGCTGTGTCATTTGCGGCAGCCTCCTTTTTGCTCTGCTTGCGGCGGGTGAGCGCCTGGGTGGTGTGGCCGGATGTCACCAGCACCAGCACCGTGACCGGGATGATGGCGATGACGATGGGCAGCAGCATCTCGCCCATCTCGGCCCACAGCTCCATGACGCCCGCTGCGGCGGGCACGAACAGCAGCGGGAAGATGCCGGTCAGGAACAGGCCGACCTCTTTCACATCGTCCAGCTGGACGAAGCCCAGCAGCAGGGCAGCCAGCAGCAGGACCAGGCCGTAGATGCTGGCCGGGATGGGCAGCGGCAGAACAGCGTGGCAGAACTCGCCCAGAAAACAGAACGCAAGGATGCGTGCGAACTGAAACAGATACTTCGTAAAAAATCCCCCTTCATCGCGCCCGCGCAGCCCCTCTTCGGGGCAGCTTTGCCGGAGAATGGGCCTCTGGCAGGGCGGGCCGGTCAAACGAAGCCCGGAAGACGCCGGGCCGCGCGTTTATTTGTGACGGTCAGTGTAACAGTATAGCCCAAAAGCCCCGGCGGCGCAACGGCAATACTTGCTAAGAATTTATGTCGAACCGACAAAAAACTGGATGTTCTGAGGGTTTGGCGGAAAATGAGAAAACCGGCCGGGAATGGAACACCGCCTTTTTCCGAAAAAATTTGTGTAAATGCCCGCCGGAGGGTTGCGCTGGGTGGGGCGTTCATTGTACAATAAACACGTTACCGAAAAATACGACACAGCGGGCGGATGCGCCCCAAAGTGAGGAATCGAAATGAACGGATCAAAAATTCGGGTGCTGGCGCTGGATCTGGACGGCACCCTGACCAATGATGAAAAGATCGTTACCCCCCGCACCCGCGCGGCGCTGGACGCAGCAGCGGCGCAGGGCGTGACCATCGTGCTGGCTTCCGGCCGGCCTACGGCGGGCATCACTCCGCTGGCAAAGGAACTTGGGCTGGACAAAAAGGGCGGCTGCATCCTGGCCTACAACGGTGGAAAGATCGTGGACTGCGCCACCGGTGCGGCCCTGTATCAGAAGCTGCTGGCCCCGGAGTTCGTGCCCCAGCTGTGCCGGTTTGCGGCAGAGCAGGACGTCGCGCTCCTGACCTACGACTCCCGCGGCATCGTCTGCGAGCGCGACCAGGACCCCTGGGCCCGGAAGGAGTGTGTGACCACCAAGCTGGAGATGTACCATGTGGACGATCTGGCTTCCTATGTGGATTACCCCATCTGCAAGATGCTCCTCACCGTGGACCCCGCCCGCCGCGACGCCGTCTGCACCGCAGGCCGGCAGCAGTTCGAGGGCAAGATCGACATCTACCCCTCCAGCCCCTTCTTCATCGAGGCCGTGCCGCTGGGCGTGATGAAGGACGTCAGCCTGGGCGCTCTGCTGGAACGCATGGGCCTGACCCGCGAGAACCTGATGGCCTGCGGCGACGGTCTGAACGACCGCTCGATGATCGCCTTTGCGGGCGTGGGTGTCGCCATGCAGAACGCCGAAGACGCCGTGAAGGAGGTCGCCGACTACGTGACCGCCGCCGACAACAACCACGACGGCGTCGCCGAGGCCATTGAGAAATTCATTTTACAGTGAGAGGACAGGACACACGAATGCCGCAGCGCAATCTGGTTTTATTCGATTTGGAGTGGAACATCGGCTACCAGCCGTATCCATTCAACTATCACGGGGTGCAGCAGACATTCCGGGGCGAGATCATCGAGATCGGCGCGGTGAAGATCGACGAAGACGCCAACGTCCTCGATACCTTCTCCATCCATCTGCGCCCCCGCATCTTCCGTAAATTGCAGCACCACATCGCCAAGGTCACCGGCCTGACGCAGGAAGACCTGGACAACGGCGCTCCCATCGTGCAGGGCCTGCGCCGTTTCATGCAGTGGTGCGGCCCGGACGCCGAGTTCGCCGAGTGGGGCATGGACGATGTGCCGGTGCTCAAGCAGAATCTGTTCCTGTGCAATCTGGACGAGAGCCGCCCCACGGTGTGGTACGACCTGCAGCAGGTCTTTCTGCGGGAGCATCCCCGCAAGGAAGGCGAGGGCATGACGCTGGAAAGCGTCGTCACCCGGATGGGCATCCCGATGGACCGCCCCTTCCATGACGCCCTGTCCGATACCCTCTACACCGCCGATGTCTGCCGCAAGCTCGACCTGCGGGAGGGGCTGGCCGCCTACCCCAGCGAGGAGCAGGCCCTGCGCCAGAGCCTCTGCCCGAAGCCCGGCGACTACCGGGATTTCCGCGTCTTCCGCGGCTATGTGGAGCCGTACACCTGGCGGATCGACCCCGTCATCAGCACGGCCCAGTGCCCGGCCTGCGGAGCCGACCTTGCGCCGGACGAGATCTGGCTGAAAAAGGGCAGCAACAGCTGGTACACGCTGGCCCAGTGCCCCCACTGTGCCGGAACGGCCAGCGAGGCGGGCAAGGGCGTCTTCCAGCGGTACAAGCTGGCCCGGCGGGACGGCCTGCACTGGAGCTTTGCCCGCTGTGTGCAGGTCCCGGATGCCGAGGCGCTGGCCCGCTGGGACAAGCAGCGCACCCAGCAGATCGAGCGGATGAAGGCCCGCGCCGAAAAACAGGCCGGGGAAAAAGCCTGAGACCGATCGTGCAGGAAAACCGCACCTCATTTCGTATAGCAAAGTATACCGCAGACGAAAAAGCGAAGAAAATGCAGAATTTCTTCATCGCACATTCATAAGTTCTGGATATACTAAGAGAAACGAGAGGGAAGGAACACACGATGGAAAGCACCCTGATCAGCTTTGCGCACCAGCTGGGAACGCTGGAATTCTGGCAGACATTACTGGACAGCTTCGGAGACCTCGGCCCCCTTGCGCCCATCTTTCTGGCAATGGTGGAGTCGTTTTTTCCGCCGCTGCCCCTCATCGCCATCGTGGCGCTGAATGTGGCGGCCCACGGCGGCCTTTTCGGTTTTGTGTACAGCTGGGTGGGCGTCATGCTGGGCGGCACCCTGATGTTTCTGTTCTGGCGGCGGGTGCTCAAACAGTTTTTCTGGAAGTTCGCCAGCCGTTCCCAGAAGCTGGAAAAAGCTGAGCAGTGGGTCAGCCGGTTCGACGTTTCGTCCCTGTTCATGCTGTCGGTGCTGCCGTTCACCCCTTCGTCCTTCATGCACTTTGCCTTCGGTATCTCGGATTTTGACGAAAAACGCTACCTCATCACCATGCTGCTGGGCAAGGGTGTGATGGTGGCCATGATGGCCCTCTTCGGCCAGTCTCTCGTCCGCTCGATGAAGAACCCGGTCTACCTCGTCCTCGCCGTCGTCATCTGGGGCGCGATGTACTGGGGCAGCAAGCGGTTCTGCAAAAAACATGATCTGTAAGAAACGATGAAACGATAAAAACGCTCCCTTGCCGACTGAAATGAACCCCAAAAGTTAGACAAAAATTGAATTAAGCAGCTCCAACGGTCTGAATCCTGTACTGTACAGGGCTCAGACCGTTTAGTTTTAATTTAATTCGGCGGTTGTTGTAATAGTCGATGTAATCGACAATAGCCTTTTCAAGCTGGTCAATGGAATCAAATTTTTCCAGATAGAACAGTTCCGTCTTGAGCAGTCCGAAGAAGTTCTCGGCAACAGCATTGTCCAGACAAGTGGCTTTCCGAGACATACTTTGCGTAATTCCTTTTGCTTTCAGTAGATTCTGGTAGGACTTCATCTGGTATTGCCAGCCCTGATCCGAATGCAGAATCAGATTGTCAACCTTGTCCGGCAGCTTTTGAAAAGCACCTTCCAGCATATCCGTGATTTGCTTAAAGTTCGGATGGCGGCTCAGATTGTAGCTGACAACTTCGCCATTGAACAAATCAAGAATTGGAGACAGGTAGAGTTTCTGGTCGTTCACTTTGAACTCGGTAACATCTGTGACCCATTTCCGATTCGGCTGGTTTGTCTTGAAATGCCGTTCCAGCAGGTTTGGAGCTACTTCTCCAACTTCGCCTTTGTAAGAACTGTACTTCCTTTTTGCACGAACCTGACAGACTAAACCAAGCTGCTTCATGAGTTTCCGAACCGTCTTTTGGTTCACACAAATATCGTTGTTATGCAGTTCTTTTGCGATTCTGCGGTATCCGTATCGTTTTTTGTTCTCGTTGAAGATTATAACGATCTGTTCCTTTACCATCTGGTATTTGGCAGGATTCTGAGACTGGTGCAGATAGTAGTAGAATGTGCTGCGAGGAAGTCCGGCAAGTTGCAGCAGTGCTTTCAGAGGGTATTTCTGCCTTAGTTCCTGAACTACTTGTGCTTTCTGTTTTGGCGTTCCTCTTCCAGCACCAAGGCATTCAATTTTTTTAAGTAGTCGATTTCCATCCGAAGTCGCTGATTTTCTGCAATAAGATCTTCTTCTACTTGCTTATCCAGCTTTGGCTTCCGACCTTTCTGCGTCCCACTGGCGGCACAGGCTCGTCCTCGACGCTCTAACAGAAGTGCTTCTTCTCCTTCCTCCCAATAAATGCGATCCCAGTCCCTGAGTGTACGGTCCGAAATGCCATATTCTCTGGACGCTCCCTTAAAGCTCAGGTTTTCTCTGTGGATTCGTTTAATGATTTCTACCTTCTGCGTTCCGTTGTACTTTCGTTGTCCCTTTGGCATACAAAAACACCCCATTTCCTAAACAGTATACCATACTGTCTAACAAATGGGGTGCAGTTCAGACGGCAAGAGAGCGTTTTTTGTGCAAATGGGTCGTTATCCTTCGTAGCCCAAGGTCGCCGCCATAACGGCCTTGATGGTGTGCATCCGGTTCTCGGCCTCGTCGAAGACGATGCTCTGCGGGCCTTCGAAGACCTCGTCGGTGACTTCCATGGCATCGCGGCCGAACTTTTCGCCCATCTCTTTGCCCACGGTGGTCTTGTGGTCGTGGTAGGCGGGCAGGCAGTGCATGAAGACGGCCTGCGGCCCGGCCAGCGCCATCAGCGTGTTGTTGATCTGGTAGGGGGCCAGGTCGTGGATGCGCTCAGCCCAGACCTCGACAGGCTCGCCCATCGAGACCCAGACGTCGGTGTACAGCACATCGGCACCCTGGGCGGCTTTGGCGGGGTCTTCCTCAAAGGTCAGGGTCGCGCCGGTCTCGGCGGCGATGGCCTGGCACTGAGCGATGAGCGCCGGATCCGGCTGATACTTCTTGGGGGCGCAGGCCGTGAAGTGCAGGCCCATCTTGGCGCAGCCCACCATCAGGCTGTTGCCCATGTTGTAGCGGGCGTCGCCGAAGTAGACGAAATGGATGCCCTTCAGGCGGCCGAAGTGCTCCCGGATGGTGAGGAAGTCGGCCAGGATCTGAGTGGGGTGGAACTCGTTGGTCAGACCGTTCCAGACGGGAACGCCTGCATAATGGGCCAGGTCCTCGACGATCTGCTGGCCATAGCCGCGGTACTCAATGCCGTCGAACATCCGGCCCAGCACACGGGCGGTGTCCGCAATGGACTCTTTTTTGCCGATCTGGCTGCCCGACGGGTCCAGATAGGTGACTTCCATGCCCAGATCGTGGGCGGCCACTTCAAAGCTGCACCGGGTGCGGGTGGAGGTCTTCTCGAAGATCAGGGCGATGTTTTTGCCGCGCAGGGCATCGTGGCGGATGCCGGCCTTCTTCCTGGCCTTGAGGTCAGCAGCCAGATCCAGCAGCGCTTCGATCTCGGCGGGGGTGTAATCCAGCAGCTTCAGAAAGTTCCGATTTTTCAGACTCATTGCATATTTCCCTCTCTATTCATAAAAACTTGAATATTTATTCGAAATGATGCTTCTATTATATAGCAGAAGAAACCGCTGGTCAAGGGCTTTGCGCGCTCACAGCTCCAGTTCGATCTTCCGCCCGCTGGGGGTGTAGGAGGTGAGCCGGATACCGGCCTTTTTGAACATGAACCGTGCTGCGACGCTGGAATCGGAGTCGTGGTACTTGTCGCCGTAGTAGACCACCTCCGAGATGCCGGACTGGATGATGGCTTTGGCGCACTCGTTGCAGGGGAAGAGGGTCACATAGACCCGTGCGCCCTTCAGGTTGTTGTGGGCGCTGTTCAGGATGGCATTCAGCTCGGCATGGCAGACGTACATATATTTGGTGTCCAGCGGGTCGCCCTCGCGGTCCCAGGGCATGGCGTCGTCGTCGCAGCCAATGGGCATACCGTTATAGCCCAGTGACAGGATCTTGTTTTCCGGGCTGACGATGCAGGCACCCACCTGGCTGCTGGGGTCCTTGGAGCGCATGGCGGTGAGCAGGGCGATGCCCATAAAATATTCATCCCAGTTGATATAATCGGTGCGTTTCATAAAAAACAGCCTCCCTTGCAAGTATGGCTTGTTCCGGTTTGACAGAACGTTGAAAATCGACTATGCTGCAAATGAAGACGCTCGCGGCCGGAGCGCAAGGTAAGGATACCATAAAAAGAAAAGAAGTGCAATCGCAAAAGCACCCGCAGACGCTGAGCCTGCGGGTGCTTTTGGCATGGTTATGAGAAGGTTTGAGAGAGGTTCAACTTACTTGTTGCCCTTGTAATCCAGCGGGAGGCTGGTCCAGCGGGCGCGGAAGTGGAAGGCGGCGTCCTTCGGCTGACGCTGACGGGTGAAGATGCCCTTCTTGTTGCCGTTGGCGCGCATGATGCCCTCGGTGGTCTGGAAGTCTGCAAAGTTCCAGACCAGCTCACCCTGCACGAAGTCGTAGCTGTCGAAGACAGTGTGGTTCATGTCGAGGTACTCGTTCTGGTACTCCTGGCTCCACATGACGCTGGGCAGCTTGTGCTCGGTGGGCATGGTGTCGGCACCGTACTCGGTGAAGATCATCGGGCGGCCGTTCAGGACCTTGGCCCAGCCGTCCATCTCCTTGCGGAATGCGGCCTCGGCATCCACGATGCCCATGCCGCCCATGACGTACCAGCCGTAGTAGCGGTTCAGGCTGATGAAGTCAGCGAACTGCTGGCCCTTGCTGTTGTGGGGCAGGCTCATCATGACGATGGCGTAGGTGCGGGGGCGCTTCTGCGGGTCAAGCTCGTGTGCCAGATCGAACAGGGTCTTGAAGTAGGCTTCGGTGCCCTCGCTGGTGCACTGGGGCTCGTTCAGGATGCTCCATGCGATGACGGAGGCGTGGTTCTTGTCGCGGTCGATCATGTCGGTCAGCGCGTCCTTGTGGTTTTCCAGCAGCTGAGGCGTGGTGTCCTTCTCGAACCAGCCCACCTTCTTGCCGTTGCCCTGGTTTGCTGCCAGGAAGTTCATGGTGCTCTCCATGAAGCCGACGGCGGGGACTTCGTCGATGATGAGGAAGCCTTCCTCATCGGCCATCTGGTACAGCTCCTCCGCATAGGGGTAGTGGCTGGTGCGGAAGCAGTTGGCACCGATCCACTTCATCAGCTCGTAATCGCGCTTGACGGTGGCCAGGTCGAGGCCGCGGCCGCGGATGTCTGCATCCTCGTGCTTGCCGAAGCCGCGCAGGTAGACGGGCTTGCCGTTCAGCAGGAAGTGGCCGTTCTGGATCTCGAAGGTGCGGATGCCGATCTTCTCGGCGTACTCGTCGACGATGGCGCTGCCGTCGTGGATGCGGATGACGAGGTTGTACAGGTAGGCGGCATGAACGTTCCAGAGCTTGGCGTCCTTGACGACCAGAGTACCTTCCTTGCCGGAAGCCTCAGCGACCTTGGTGGTGCCGTCGTACAGCTCCACGGTCACGTCGTGGCTGCCGTTGGTGGTGACGGTGTAATCGACCTCGGCGCCGTCCGCAGTCAGGCGGTGCTTGACGGAATAGTCCAGAACGCGCTCGGCGGGCAGGGCCATCAGCTTGACGGGGCGATGGATGCCGGCATAGTTGTAGAAGTCGAAGTAGGGGGCAGCGACCTTTTTGCCGTTGGACAGGGTAGCGGTGTTGCCGGCGGGCAGCATGTACTCGTTCAGCTCGTTGTTCAGCAGGACGCTCAGTTTGTTGTACTGGTTGTAGCGGACGATGTCGGTGACGACTGCGTCAAAGGGCAGGAAGCCGCCCTCGTGCTGTGCGACCTCGACGCCGTTCACAAAGACGCGGGCGTGGTGGGTGGCAGAGCCGAAGCGGATGGCGATGTCCTTGCCGCTCCACTCGCCGGGCACGAAGAAATCGGTCTCGTACCAGAAATCGCCGCAGTACTCGCGGGATTCCTTATCGGTGAAGAAGTCGCAGAAGGAAGCGGGCACGGGCATGGAGATGGACTCCGGCAGGCCGTTTGCCCAGTCTGCATCGACGCCCTCGCTCTTGGGGTCGAAGCGGAAGCGCCACATGCCGTCCAGGCTGACGACGCGGCGGGAAGTGGAAGCCACAGGATACAGCAGGGATTTGTTGTTCATTGCAGGAACCTCATTTCTCATCATACTAAAACATTTTGAACTACGAAATAAACCTCTCCGTCATCGCTGCGCGATGCCACCTCCCCTGATAGGGGAGGCCTTGGCAGTCCCCGCAAAGGATACGGTTTCGCCAGAGGCTCTCCTATCAGGAGAGCTGTCGAGCGAATGCGAGACTGAGAGCTTGATACCGCAGCTCATATCTTCTGGTATCAGTATGACAGATTTTTTGCAAAAGGAATAGAACAAATTTTTTATAAATCCAGACTTTTTTGGGGAATTTTGAACGATTCCGGGGCAGAATACCTATTATAATGCGGGCGATGCCGCGAAAACTGTTAAAATCAACTACGCCAAGGAAAATGTAGTGAAAGAGATTCCACATATTTTATGAAAAAATTAGCAAAGTGCCCAAACAATAATCGTAAAATTTTACGTTTTCACCTAAAAATTCTTCTAACGATGATTGCTAAAGATTTGTCATAATACTGATATACAAGCTGAAATGCAGTGAACCATATTTCGATATGTTTTGCAGCAGCGTTTGGAGAACCGAATCCAAGAATCCATCTATCTAAGGAGAAACCAATGGCAAATGAGATGAAGAAAGCCGCCCCCTTCGGCATGAAGGACAAGGTCGGCTACATGTTCGGTGATTTCGGCAACGATTTCACCTTCCTGCTGTCGTCGAGCTTCCTGATGAAGTTCTATACCGACGTCATGGGCGTCAACGCCGCCATCGTTGGCATGGTGATGATGATCGCCCGTTTTGTGGATGCGTTCACCGATGTGGGCATGGGCCAGATCGTGGACCACTCCAAGCCCACCAAGGACGGCAAGTTCCGCCCCTGGATCAAGCGGATGTGCGGCCCGGTGGCCATCGCTTCCTTCCTGATCTATCAGTCCGGCCTGGCCGGGATGCCCTATGGCTTCAAGGTGGCCTGGCTGTTCATCACCTACATCCTGTGGGGCTCCATCTTCTATACCTCCATCAACATCCCCTACGGCTCCATGGCTTCCGCCGTCTCGGCAGACCCCAAGGATCGCGCAGAACTGTCCACCTGGCGCACCATCGGTTCCACGCTGGCCAACATGGTCATCGGCGTGGCCACGCCCATGGTCGCCTATGTCGTCGTGGACGGCAAGACGGTGATGTCCGGCTCCCGCATGACCATCATCGCAGGCGTCTTCTCCATCTGCGCCATCCTGTGCTATATCGTCTGCTTCAAGCTGACCCGTGAGCGTGTCGAGGTCCCCGCAAGCAGCCAGAAGGTGAGCGCTTCCGCCATCTTCAAGAGCATCTTCACCAACCGGGCGCTGCTGGGCATCATCGTGGCGGCCATCTTCGTCCTGCTGAGCCAGCTGACTGTCATGAGCCTGGCCGGTTACGTTTACCCCAACGTGTACGGCAGCGCTGCCGCACAGTCCACTGCCAGCCTGCTGGGCACGGTGGTCATGCTGATCGTCTGCGCACCCTTTGCTTCCAAGCTGGCTGCAAAGTTCGGCAAGAAGGAGCTGGCTGTTGCCTCCAGCATCTGCTCCGCGCTGGTCTGGCTGGTCTGCCTGATCTGGCGTCCGGCCAGCGTCTGGGGCTTTGTGGCCTGCTACATCCTGGCCAATATCGGCATGGGCTTCTTCAACACCATCATCTGGGCTATGATCACCGACGTCATCGACGACGCCGAGGTCCGCAGCGGCATCCGTGAGGACGGCACCATCTACTCGGTCTACTCCTTCGCCCGCAAGCTGGGTCAGGCCTTCTCTTCCGGTCTGGTCGGTGCCCTGCTGGGGATCATCGGCTACACCGAAGCGACTGCGTTTGACCCCGCTGTCACCCGCGGCATCTTCAACATGGCCTGCATCGCCCCCATCATCGGCTTTGTGTGCATCGTGCTGGCGCTGGTCTTCCTCTACCCGCTGAATAAGAAGAAGGTCGAGGAGAACGTGGCGGCTCTGGCTGCGCGCCGCAACAGCAAGTAATCCTTTGTAAAACATAGAACGAAGTGCTCTGCCGTCTTGGGATGGCAGGGCACTTTTTCTGCGCTCGGCCACTTGTTTCTTGCAGAAAAATGCTGTATACTGATATATCAAATGAGATGTGAGAGATGCGATGAAACAGGAAAGGAGACGCTATGCGGGTCGATCCATTACAGGTGCTTACCAAATTGGCGGCAGCACAGAATATCCCCACCCGGCGGGTGACGCCGCCGTTCGACGGACTGGAAGAGTTCGACTACGGCCTGCGCCGCTCGCTGGACCCGCAGTTCGACTGGCAGGAGTTCGGCCGGCTGCTGCTGGAACAGACCCCGGCGCAGACGCTGCTCTTCGTGGAGGGCACCTTTGAGCTGCATTTTGCCCTCTTCCGCATCCCGGACGAGGAGAACACCGTCTTCCTCGTCGGGCCATGGACCTTTGGCCCCCGCAGCGAGAAGGCCCGCAAGTGGGCCCGCCGCTACCTGGGCGAGGCCGGAGAGAATGCCGTGCAGGAATACTACAACGGCGTCAAGCTGCTGCAGGCAAACGATTTTTACATGACCATCCGGGTCCTGGTCGGGATGATGATGGGGGAGGACCTGGTCGTGAAGGAGCTGAAGGAGTTTCTGCCCTTCTGCTTCCACCCGGACGTCCGGTATTTCAACGAGCCGAAGTTCCAGAAGGATATCCCCATCTCCATGCTGGAACAGCGGTACGAATCCGAGAACCGCATCCTGGATGCCGTGTGCCGCGGCGACGACGAAGCCGCCATCGAGGCCATGCATCATCACTCCCGCTTCACCTACGGCGGGCGGTTCGAAGGCTCGCTCTACCAGCAGAAGAACATGATGATCGTCTTCAACACCCTGCTGCGCAAGGCCATCGAGCCCAGCAAGGTGCACCCCTATTATATCGATGCCATCTCCAGCAAGTACGCCCGCATCATTGAGGAGGCCGACGAGATCCCCCAGGAGATGATGTGGCAGATGGTGCGGGATTACTGCGCCTATGTCCGCCGCTACTCGCTGAAGGAGTTCTCGCCCGCCGTCCAGAAGGTGATGAACTACGTCAACCTGAATGTCTCCGAGCCGCTGACACTGAAGAGCCTGGCGGCCATGTGCTTCATCAGCCCGTCGTATCTGTCGGCGCTGTTCAAGCAGGAGACCGGCACCACCCTCATCGACTATATCAACACCCAGCGGGTGAACCGCGCGGCCCAGCTGCTGGAGCAGAACAACCACAGCATCGCCGCCGTGGCCGAAGAAGTGGGCATTCTGGACGTGAATTACTTCACCAAGATCTTCAAAAAGACCCTCGGCGTCACCCCCACCCGCTACCGCCGGGAACATAAAGAAAAATAACTGCGAAACAGCAGAATGAAAAAAAGACCCATTTTGTCCTTTTGATGCGTACAGATTATGCACCGGGACAAAGTGGGCTTTTTTGCATCGGATAGGATTGTTGCACACCGGAACGGCCTCTGTAACTATTTTGAGAGATTTCATGGACTTTTGTATGGAATTTGGACGCATGTTGCAAAATTGAAAGAAATTGTGCTTGATATCAAAAAGAAACTTGTATCCAACAAAAGCAATTGTGAAGGATGCACAAAAGATTTCTTGGATTCTTGTGAACTTGTTCTATTGCGAACGGCCGTGCGGACGGTTATAATACAAACAGAATCACGAAACGTGCGGTGTGCGCACGATTCGATTTTGCTGTGATATGCGAATGAAGGAGAACATTATTATGAAAATGATTTCGCGTCGTGACTTCATGAAGGCTTCCGCTGTTGTGGGTGCCGCTGGCGTTCTGACCGCCTGCGGCGGCTCCTCCAGCTCCACTGCTGCATCCTCTGTTGCAGCTTCCACCGCTGCATCTTCTGCAGCCGCTTCCACCACCGGCAGCGCAAACATCGGCGTCTGCATCTATCAGTTCGCTGATAATTTCATGACCCTGTACCGCACCGATTTGGAAGAGTACCTGAAGGATATGGGCTACGCCGTCACCATCGTCGATGGCAAGAACGACCAGAACACCCAGACCGAGCAGATCAACACCTTCCTGCAGCAGGGCGTGGACGTCCTGATCATCAACCCCGTCCAGACCACTTCTGCACAGACCATCGTGGACACCATCTCTCCCTCCGGCACCCCCATCGTCTTCATCAACCGTGAGCCGGAGAAGGCAGTTCTGGACTCCTACGCTGGCAAGTGCTGCTACGTTGGTGCAGACGCACGTCAGTCCGGTACTTATCAGGGCGAGCTGATCCTGGAGACCTCTACCCAGGGCGATATCAACGGCGACGGCAAGATCACTTACATCATGTGCAAGGGCGACCCCGAAAACATTGATGCACAGTATCGTACCGAGTACTCCATCAAGGCTCTGACCGACGCCGGCAAGGAAGTCGAGTGCCTGTATGAGTACCTGGATAACTGGGACCAGACCACCGCACAGCAGGACGTTGCAAACGCTCTGGCACAGTACGGCGAGAAGATCGAAGTCGTCTTCTGCAACAACGACGCAATGGCTCTGGGCGCTCTGCAGTCCATCGAGCAGGCTGGCCGCAAGGTCGGTGAGGACATCTATCTGGTCGGTGTTGACGCACTGAAGGAAGCTGTCCAGAACGTTGTTGACGGCAAGATGACCGGTACCGTCCTGAACGATGACGTTGGCCAGGCTACCGCCGCTGCCGACGCCACCAAGCTGTTCGTTGAGGGCAAGGATGTCGAAGAGTACTACTGGGTCGACTATGTGAAGGTCACCACCGAGAACGCTTCTCAGTATCTCTGATTCGGAGCTGAGAACCACTCACGGTTGCAAGGTACGCAGTGAGTCCGAGGCTTTCTAAAAGCTAACAAGCGCGTGCGTGCGAGAGTTCCTCGGCGCACGCGCTTTCCTTTCGGAACGAACCGTGCCGTGCCTTATTTTGAACGACAAGGAGGCTCTGCGGAATGTCAGAATACCGTCTGGTAATGAAAGGCGTGGTCAAGACCTTCCCCGGCGTCAAAGCGCTGGACCACGCGCAGTTGGAGCTCCGCCCCGGCAAAGTCATGGCCCTGATGGGCGAAAACGGCGCTGGCAAGTCCACTTTGATGAAGTGCATGTTCGGCATTTACAAGATGGACGAAGGCGAGATCGAATACGAAGGACAAAAAGTCACCATCTCCAACCCTCTGGAAGCACTGAATCGCGGCATCGCGATGGTGCACCAGGAGCTGCAGCCCATCCCGGCCCGTACCGTGGCTGAGAACATCTGGCTGGGCCGCTTCCCCACCAAGAAGGCAGGTATCATCACCATAGTGGACCATGCCAAAATGTACGCCGATACCGATGCCCTGCTGAAGAAGCTGAAGCTGGACATCAACTCCCACGCAAAGCTGGGCAGCCTGAGCATCGCACAGATGCAGATGGTGGAGATCGCAAAGGCCGTCTCCGCAAACTGCAAGGTGCTGATCCTGGATGAGCCGACCTCCTCGCTGACCGCGAACGAGGTCGAGTCGCTGTTCCGCATCATGCGCGAGCTGAAGGAGCAGGGCGTTGCGCTGGTCTACATCAGCCATAAGATGGACGAGATCAAGGTCATCGCCGACGAAGTCACCATCATGCGCGATGGCCACTACATCGGCAAGTGGGACGTTGCCAACATGACCAAGGAGCAGATCATCGCCAAGATGGTCGGCCGTGAGCTGTCCAATCTGTTCCCGCCGCTGGAGAACCACCCCTCCGACGAGGTCATGATGAAGGTGGAGGACTTCACCTCCATCCATCCGCGTTCCTTCCGCCATTGCAGCTTCGAGCTGAAGAAGGGCGAGATCCTGGGCGTGGCCGGCCTGGTCGGTGCCCAGCGTACCGAGCTGATGGAGGGCATCTTCGGCCTGCGCGCCCACACCGCCGGTAAAGTGTGGATCAAGGGCGAAGAAGTCGAGATCAAACAGCCCCGCGACGCCATCCGCAAGAGCGTGGCGCTGCTGACGGAGGACCGCCGCGCCACCGGCATCATGGGTGTGCTGAGCGTTGCCGACAACATCTCCATTGCATCGCTGGACGCTCTGCGCAAGGGCCCCATCATGCTGGATGATAAGAAGATCCTCAATCTGGTCGCCACCAACAAGGAAAAGATGGCCATCAAGGTGCCCAGCCCCAAGACCGCCATCAAGAGCCTTTCCGGCGGCAACCAGCAGAAGGTGCTGATCGCCCGCTGGCTGGCCAATAACCCCGATGTGCTGATCCTCGACGAGCCCACCCGCGGCATCGACGTCGGTGCAAAGTACGAAATTTACTGCATCATTGCCGACCTGGCCAAGCAGGGCAAGAGCATCATCATGATCTCCTCCGAAATGAGCGAGATCATCGGTATGTCCAACCGTGTCATGGTCATGTGCGATGGCCGCATCACCGGCTTCATCGACGGCAAGGACGCTACCCAGGAGAACATCATGGCGCTGGCGACCCAGTTTGAGACCGCACCGACGACGGCAGCGGCCAATCAGTAAACAAGGAGGCTGTCTATTGTGGAAGCTACCAAGAAATTGAACGGCAAGTCCGTGAAAAAATGGCTGAGTGAAAATGCCATCATCGTCCTGATGCTTGCGGTCTCTCTGATCGTCGGCATCATCCACCCCAACTTCTTCGCAGTCGCAAACCTGATCAACCTGTTCAAGAACGTGTCCATCCGCTATATCATCGCGCTGGGCATCTCCGGCTGTCTGATCACCACCGGCAACGACCTGTCTGCCGGTCGTCTGGCTGGCTTTGCGGCCTGCCTGGCCTGCATCTTTGCGCAGACGGAAGGCGCTGCCGGTAAGTTCTACCCCAACCTGCCCACCCTGCCCACCCCGGTGGTCTTCATCCTGGTCATCGCCATCTGCGCCATCGTGGGTCTGGCCAACGGTCTGGTCGTCAGCTACCTGAAGGTCCAGCCCTTCATCGCAACCCTGGGTATGCAGCAGGTCGTCTACGGCATCTGCCTGGTCTACACCGGCGGTACCCCCATCGGCTCCCTGAACAAGGACTTCACCTCTCTGGCCTCTAACACCATCATCGGCATCCCGGTCCTGATCTGGATCGCTCTGGTCGTGGCCGTGTGCTTCTGGTTCCTGTACAACAAGACCCGTCACGGCAAGTACATGTACGCCATCGGCGGCAACGAGGCTGCTGCTGAGGTGGCTGGTGTCAACGTGCACGCTACCAAGATCCGCATCTACATCCTGGCTTCCTGCATGTTCGGTCTGGCAGGCTGCCTGCTGGCTGCAAAGTCCGGCGGCGCATCCGTCAACACCGCAATGGGCTATGAGCTGGACGCCATCGCAGCTTCCACCATCGGCGGCGTTTCCACCACCGGCGGTGTCGGCACCGTGCCCGGCATCCTGGTCGGCGTTCTGGTCTTTGAGTTGATGAAGGTCGCTCTGCAGTTCATGAACGTCAACTCCTCCTACACCTACATCGTGCAGGGCCTTGTCATCATCGTGGCTGTCGCCATTGATATCCGCAAGTACCTCGCCAAGAAGTAATTTTCCCCGAAAAGAGAGCGCCTGCTGGGCCGTCCACTCGTTGCAGTGGGCGGCCCGCTTTGTTATAATAGAAGAAAAACCAAGGAGAATGACCATGGCAGAATGGAATGAAAAAGAAGCCGAACTCGCCCGCCGCGAAGCTCTGCTGGCCGAGCGCGAGGCCCAGCTGGAAAAAGAACAGGCCGAACTGGAAGCGCGCAGGGCGCAGGGCGAAGCGGGGAAGAAGAGCCTGCTGAACAACAACGACCCCAATTTCGTGAACCCCAAGGAAAAGCTCTACGACAAGTTCCCGCTGAGCGTCCACCAGATGGACATCATCATCGGGGTGCTGTTTGCCCTCATCGTTCTGTTTCTGGTGCTGGGCATGACGCACACCAGCTTTTTCGGCCTGTTTGGCGGCTGAAAACGTGGAGCAGGAGCAGCTGCTCGTAGCCCGGCAGAGCCGCACTTGCAATTTCCCCCGGTGGATGGTATCATAAACACTGCATGTTCTGTGCATGTATCGCAATTTTCAAAAATAGTGCCAATCAAAACGGCATCTTTGCGATATGCAGTTTGCGGATGTTGCTTGTGCATTAAAAACGCAAACTGCTATAAACTAGAACCAAGGAGCAATCTTTTGATGAAGATCATGAATCGTATCCTCTCTGTTGTCGCTGCTGCTGCGCTGGCCGCCGGTCTGCTGGCAGGCTGCGGCGCTTCCTCTGCCGCAGGCAGCACAGCTTCTTCCGCTGTGTCCAGCGTGGCGGCATCTTCGGAGGCCGCTTCCTCGGAGGCTGCATCGGCAGAGGCTTCGGAAGCCAAGGTCAAGGTCCAGTTCACGGTGACCGGGGCCGACGGCGAGAGCCAGACCTTCGACCTGGAAGTGACCGACGGTGAGAAGCTGAGCGATGCGCTGGCCGAGGCCGGCATCATCAGCGCGGACGAGGCCGCTGCAGGCTTTGTCACCACCGTCAACGGCGAGACCGCCGACTGGGACAAGGACAGCGCCTGGTGGTGCCTGACCGATGCCTCCGGTGAGATGACCACCGTGGGCGTGGCGGACATCGAGCTGCACGACGGCGATCGCTATGCCTTTACCTACACGAAGTAAGGAACCCATGCACACCAGAGTGCTGCGGCTGGTCCTCAGCGGGCTGATGGGCGCACTTCTGGTGGTGAGCAAACAGGCCATGAGCGGCCTCCCGAACATCGAGCCGGTGACGCTCCTCATCATCCTGTTCGCGCTGGAACTGCCCCGCGAGACGCCGGGAGCCATCACGGTGTTTCTGGTATTGCAGGGTGTGCTGTATGGCTTCGGCCTGTGGTGGGCGATGTATCTGTATGTCTGGTATCTGCTGGCCTTTCTGGCCCGGCTGCTGCGCCGGATGGACCATGCCCTCGGCTGGGCCGTGTTCAGCGGGCTGTACGGCCTGTGCTTCGGCGGGCTGTGCGCAGCGGTGTATCTTGTGGCCAAGACGCCCGCCTTCGCGCTGAGCTGGTGGCTGAGCGGCCTTTCCTACGACGCGATGCACGGCGTGGGCAACTTTGCCCTCATGCTGCTGCTCTACCGGCCTCTGCGCACGGCGCTGTGCACCGCTAAAAAACAGATCCATGGATGAAAAAAGACGTGCTGCACAGCGTGTGCGGCACGTCTTTTTCGTTATCCTAAGATCTTTTCCAGCAGCCAGAGCAGAATGCCGGGCAGACCGGTCTGCTCCAGAAACCAGAGCAGGATCGAGGACGAAAGGGAAAAGGTGGAAAGCATGAGCGGTTCTCCTTCCTTCAGATCTGAGAGCGCATTGCAACAGGCACTCCAGTAAAAATACGAAGGAGAAAGGGCCGCGATTGCTGGAAAATTTTAGCGCTTCACGTTAAACGCTTCCATGCCGGGATAGACGGCGCTGGCACCCAGGTGCTCCTCGATGCGGAGCAGCTGGTTGTACTTGGCCACGCGCTCGGTGCGGCTGGGCGCACCGGTCTTGATCTGGCAGGTGTTCAGGGCCACGGCCAGGTCAGCGATGGTGGTGTCCTCGGTCTCACCAGAACGGTGCGAGCTGATGGCGGTGTAACCGGCCTTGTGGGCCATCTTGATGGCCTCCAGCGTCTCAGAGACCGACCCGATCTGGTTCAGCTTGATCAGGATGGCGTTTCCGGCACCCAGCTGGATGCCCTTGGCCAGGCGCTCGGTGTTGGTGACGAACAGATCGTCGCCCACCAGCTGGACCTTGCCGCCCAGCTCGCGGGTCATCTCCTGCCAGCCCTCCCAGTCCTCTTCGTCCAGACCGTCCTCGATGGAAATGATGGGGTACTTCTCCACCAGACTCTTCCAGTGGGCGATCAGCTCGCTGGAGGTGTACTCGGTGCCCGCCTTGGGCAGCTTGTAGAAGCCTTTGCCCTTGGGGCTCTTCCACTCGGAGGAAGCGGCATCCATGGCCAGCATGAAGTCCTTGCCGGGCTGATAACCGGCTTTCTCGATGGCGGCCAGAATGGTCTCGATGGTCTCCTCGTCACTGGACAGGTTGGGCGCAAACCCGCCCTCGTCGCCGACGGAGGTGGCCAGACCTTTGGCCTTCAGGATGGAGGCCAGAGCGTGGAAGACCTCGGCGCACCAGCGCAGCGCTTCCTTGAAGGAGGGGGCACCTACGGGCATGATCATGAACTCCTGGGTATCCACGGTGTTGGTGGCGTGTGCGCCGCCGTTCAGGATGTTCATCATCGGGACGGGCAGGCGGTTGCCGTTCACGCCGCCCAGAAAACGGTACAGCGGCATCTCCAGCGAAGCAGCGGCTGCGCGGCAGGCGGCGATGGACACGGCCAGAATGGCGTTTGCGCCCAGATTGGACTTGTCCTTGGTGCCGTCGGCTTTGCGCATGGCGGCATCGACTGCATAGATGTCGGAGGCATCCAGCCCCACGACAGCATCGGCGATGACGGTGTTGATGTTCTCAACGGCTTTGGTCACACCCTTGCCCAGATAACGGCTCTTGTCGCCGTCGCGCAGCTCCAGAGCCTCGAACTCGCCGGTGGATGCGCCGGAGGGGGCACAGCCGCGGGCGACAGTGCCGTCGGCGAGCGTGATCTCAGCTTCGACGGTGGGGTTCCCGCGGGAGTCTAAGATCTCGCGGCCGACAACGGATTCGATTTCCAGATAATTCATAAGAAAGACCTCCCGGTAATGATTTGAAATAGTGGATAGTCAATGCTAACTAACTGCCTTTATCCTACCACGTCCTGTGCCTGGTTGCAAGAGGGGATCGCGATGTTTGCGGCTGTAAACATCATCAGTCTGCCCGGAGGCGGGGGCGGATATGCCGGGAGGCGGGAAGGCGGCCGCCGCCGCGCCTGCCCGGAACCGACCGGATGGCAGCTGTGTAACTTTTTTGACATTCGTGAAAACCGTTCATTTCAGAGTGAAACAAGGTGAACAATTTGAAAAAACAGCCAAAAGTGATATGGAAATTTTGTGTAGTTTAACATGATTTGACGGAAAAGGCCCGGAAAAGTATGGACGGTTTGTGAATTGCGAACGGCCCCGAAGGGGGCTATAATGAAACTACCGAGAGCAGAGCCGCTTTGAGGGAAAGGGCTCTGCTTTCTGCATTTTGCAAATACTTCCAAACAGGAGGATAACGATTATGAAAAAGATGATCACGCGTCGTAACTTTCTGGCTGCTGCCGGTGTCGTGGCTGCTGCCGGTGTCCTGACCGCCTGCGGTGGTTCTTCTTCCAGCACGGCTGCTTCCGGTTCTGCGGCTGGTTCCGCAGCCGGTTCCGCTGCTTCCGGTGAGACCATCAAGGTGGGCGTCATGGGCCCCCTGAGCGGCAACGTTTCCGTTTACGGCCAGGCCGTTGTCAACGGTGCGACCCTGTACCTGAAGCAGGTCAACGCCGATGGCGGCATCAACGGCAAGCAGATCGAGATCCTGACCGAGGATGAGCAGGGCGACGCCACCCAGGCCGTCAACTGCTTCACCAAGATGGTGGACGAGGGCATCACGGCATTGGTCGGCGATGTCACCACCACCCCCACGCTGGCCGTGGCTGCTGAGAGCGCCGACTACAACATGCCCATGGTCACTGCTTCTGCGACCGCAGAGGCTGTTACCTACGATGCCGAGACCGACACCGTGAACGCCAACGTCTTCCGCGCCACCTTCACCGACCCGTTCCAGGGCATCAAGATGGCAGATTACGCTTACAAGAAGCTGGGCTACACCAAGGCCGCTGTCATCTTTAAGAAGGGCGCAGACTACAACGAGGGCCTGGCTGAGAACTTCGTCAACGAGTTCGAGAGCCTGGGCGGCACCATCGTCGATCAGGAGAGCTACTCCGACGGCGACGTGGACTTCAAGACCCAGCTGACCAGCATCCTGGGCAAGGCACCGGAGACGGTCTTCTGCCCCAACTACTATGAGGAAGTGGGCCAGATCCTGTCGCAGGCTGAGAGCATCGGCCTGACCGTTCCGTTCCTGGGCGGCGACGGCTGGGACGGCCTGGAGGGCTATGCGACCGCTGACCAGCTGAAGGACAGCTACTTCTGCGCCAACTATGCAAAGGGTGCTTCTCCGGAGTTCGAGGAGGCCTACAAGGCAGAGTACGGCGAGGAGTACCCCAACGGCTTCGCACCTCTGGGCTACGACGCTGCCAAGACCGTGGTCTACGGCCTGCAGGCTGCGGAGGACGCCGGTCTGGAAGCAGGCAGCGACGAGTACAAGCAGGCTGTCATTGACGCCATCGCTTCCGGTAGCATCGACGGCATCACCGGCACCTTCACCTTCGACGAGCACCACAACCCCGTCAAGGAGACTGCGATCCTGACCTATGTGGATGGCAAGCCCGAACTGAAGGAAATGTTCTGATCCCTCGCATCAGAACCACTTGCGGAGACCGCCGAAACGGGTTGTCTCCGCTTTTTTGGTAAACAAGTGTCTCCCAAAAGGCGTGGCAAAACGCCGCAAAGAAAGGAAGTATCCATCCATGACAGTGTTTTTTAGTCAGCTGATCAACGGTCTTTCCCTGGGCAGCATCTATGCACTGATCGCACTGGGCTACAGCATGGTGTACGGCATCATCCTGCTGCTGAACTTTGCCCACGGCGATGTCATTATGGTGGGCGCGTACATGTCCTGGTTCGTGATGAACCAGCTGGGCCTTGGCCCGGTGACGGCTGTCTGCGCCACCGTCATTACCTGCACCCTGCTGGGTGTGGTGATCGAAAAAAAGGTCGCCTACACCCCGCTGCGCAGTGCGCCCCGCATCTCGCTGCTGATCACGGCCATCGGCGTGTCCTTCTTCCTGGAGTATACGGCGGAGCTGCTGATGGGCTCCGGTGCAAAGGTCATCCCGTCCTACTTTGAAGCCAGGACCTTCTACTTCGGCAAAGTGCCGGTGGGCCTGACCTCCGTGATCACGCTGGTGGTCACCGTGCTGTCCATGCTCGTGCTGACCTTCCTGGTCCAGAAGACCAAACTCGGCAAGGCCATGCGCGCCGTCTCCGAGGATATGGATGCGGCCCGCCTGATGGGCATCAACGTCAACAGCACCATCTCCTTCACCTTTGCGGTGGGTTCTGCGCTGGCCGGTATCGGCGCAGTGCTGTACTGCTGCTCCTACCCGCAGGCAACGCCCACCATGGGTTCCATGCTGGGCCTGAAAGCCTTTGTTGCCGCAGTTCTGGGCGGCATCGGTTCCATTCCGGGCGCGATGATCGGCGGCATCGCCATCGGCCTGTGCGAGTGCTTCGTTTCCGCCATCGGCCTTTCCGCCTGGAAGGACGCCGTTACGTTTGCGATCCTGATCATCGTGCTGCTGTTCAAGCCCACCGGCTTCCTTGGCCGCAAGGTGCAGGAAAAGGTGTAAGGAGGGCATGAATATGAATACCAAACGCAAAACGCTCAAAATGCCCGTGCGCTACCTGATGAATACGGTGCTGGTGGCGCTGCTGTTCCTGGGGCTTTCCTACCTGACCGGGAATCTGCTTTCCACCTATCAGAACAAGGTGCTGATGACCGTGGGCATCAACATCATCCTGGCCGTGTCTTTGAACGTGGCCACCGGTTATCTGGGCCAGCTGCCGCTGGGCCATGCCGGTTTCATGGCCGTGGGTGCTTACACCTGCGCGCTGTTCACCAAGTACAGCCCCCTGCCCAGCGGCATCTCCTTTGCCATTGGTCTGGTGCTGGCCTGCATCATGGCGGGCCTGTTCGGTGTGCTGATCGGCATCCCCGCTCTGCGCCTGACCGGTGACTATCTGGCCATCCTGACGCTGGGCTTCGGCGAGATCATCCGCATCACGCTGAACAACATCGACGATGTGCTGGGTTACAGCCTGTTCTACGGTTCCAAGGGCCTGAAGAACATCCCCAAGTATTCCCATTTCAGCAATGTGTTCCTGTGTGTGGTCATCACCTGCTTCCTGATCCACACCATGATGAAGAGCCGCCACGGCCGCGCCGTCCTCGCCATCCGCGACAACGAGATCGCGGCCGAGAGCTGCGGCATCCAGACCACCTACTATAAGGTCATGGCCTTTGCCTTCTCTGCGGCCTTCGCCGGTCTGGCCGGTGGTCTGTACGCCTGCTACATCGGCGTTCTGAACCCCTCGACCTTCGGTTTCATGAAGTCCATTGAGATCCTGGTCATGGTCGTTCTGGGCGGCATGGGCTCCATGCTGGGGTCCATCCTCTCGGCAACGGTGCTGACCATCCTGCCCGAAGCGACCCGCAGCTTTGACAGCTACCGCATGGTCATCTACTCGCTGGTGCTGATCCTGATGATGATCTTCCGCCCCGGCGGACTGCTGGGCAGCTACGACTTCTCCGTGAGCCACATCGTGGAGAAGGTCCTGAACGGGGAACTGTTCCGCAAGAAGAACAAGGAGGGTGCAGACCATGAGTGAGTTCCAGACGAGACTGAACAGCGTCCCCTCCGGCGGTTTCCTGACCGACCGCGACAAGGACAAAAAGCCCATCCTCGACGTGCGCGAGCTGGGCATCGACTTCGGCGGTCTGACCGCAGTGGACGGCTTCAACCTGATGATCGGCCGCAACGAGATCACCGGCCTCATCGGCCCCAACGGTGCCGGTAAGACCACCGTTTTCAATCTGCTGACCAACGTGTACCAGCCCACCCGCGGCTCCATCCTGATCGACGGGATGCCCACGGCAGGCAAGAAGACCTATCAGGTCAACCGGATGGGTGTAGCCCGCACCTTCCAGAACATCCGCCTGTTCAAGGAGCTGTCGGTCATCGACAACATCAAGGTCGGCCTGCATGAGTCCATGAAGTACAACCTGGCCTCCTCCCTGATCCGTCTGCCCAACTACTGGAAGGAAGAAAAGAAGTGCACCGAGCGGGCACTGGAGCTGCTGGATATCTTCCACATGGCCGACCTGGCCAACACCCCGGCGGGCAGCCTGCCCTATGGTGCACAGCGCCGGTTGGAGATCATGCGCGCCCTGGCTACCAGCCCGAAGCTGCTGCTGTTGGACGAGCCTGCTGCCGGTATGAACCCCTCCGAGACCGCTGAACTGACCGAGACCATCCGCCGCATCCGCGACGAATTCGACATTGCCGTGCTGCTGATCGAGCACGACATGAGCCTGGTCATGGGCATCTGCGAGGGCATCGCGGTGCTGAACTTTGGCCGCATCATCGCCAAGGGCACCCCGGATGAGATCCGCAACAACCCGCAGGTCGTTGAGGCCTATCTGGGCAAGAAGGAGGGCTGACCGATGGCAGATTCTATGCTGAAAGTGGAGAACATCAACGTCTATTACGGCAACATCCACGCCGTCAAGGACGTTTCGTTTGAGGTCCACGAAGGGGAGATCGTGACCCTGATCGGTGCCAACGGTGCCGGTAAGTCCACCACCCTGAAGACCATTTCCGGCCTGCTCCACCCGAAGACGGGCGATGTCCTGTACAAGGGTAAGAGCATCAAGGGCGTCCGTGCCCACAAGATCGTGGAGGCCGGTCTGGCCCATGTGCCGGAGGGACGCCACGTCTTCCTGCACATGACCGTGGAGGAAAATCTGGAAATGGGCGGCTACACCCAGCCTGCCTCCACCATCGCCCCCAACAAGGAAAAGGTCTTTGAACTGTTCCCCCGCCTGAAGGAGCGCCGCAAACAGCTGGCGGGCACCATGTCCGGCGGTGAGCAGCAGATGCTGGCCATGGGCCGCGCGCTGATGAGCAACGCCTCCATGCTGATGCTGGATGAGCCGTCCATGGGCCTGTCGCCTCTGCTGGTGCAGGAGATCTTCGACATCATCCGGAACATCCACGAGGAGGGAATGACCATCCTGCTGGTCGAGCAGAACGCGCAGATGGCGCTTTCCGTGGCTGACCGGGCCTATGTTCTGGAGACCGGCCGCGTTGTCATGGATGGCACCGGTGCCGAGTTGCTGACCAACGAGCGTGTCCGCAACGCCTATCTGGGCGGCTGAGGTACGGTATAAGAGCAAGCAAAAAAGGACTGTCGCATTCGCGACAGTCCTTTTTTGCTGTGTCTCACTTGATGCAGGTGGAACAGGGGGTGTAGCCTGCTGCAATGGCCTCGTCGTAGCTGGAGAAGAGGATCTGGTTCTTCTCTGCCGGGAGGTTCGGGCAGGTGGGCAGATGGAACTTTTTGGAGTTCACATTGCCGATGTAGGTCTGCTGTGCCGTGCTGGATGCCGCTGGGGCGGTGGGGTTCAGCTCGGCGTCGGTGGCGTTCTTGTCGGTGCGGATGGTGTAGTTCTGGCCGTCCGACCCGATGACGACCGTGCCCAGCAGGTCGGTGCGGTAGACGTCCACGCCTGCATCCCGCAGGATGCTCAGGGTCTCCTCATGCGGGTGGCCGTATTTGTTGTTCACGCCGCAGGAGATGACGCCCATTTCGGGCAGGACGGCATTCAAAAAGAGGTAGCTCGTCGAGGTGCTGGAACCGTGGTGGCCCACCTGCAAAACATCGGCCTTCAGGTTGGCCCCGCTGTTCACCAGGTCGCGCTCTGCATCCGATTCCATGTCGCCGGTCAGGAGGAAGCTGGTGGCACCATAATCTACCCGCAGGACGATCGAGGTGTCGTTCGTCTCACTGTATTGCGCCACCGGGCCCAGCATCGTCACCGTTGCACCGCCCAGCTGCCAGACGGTGCCCACGGTGGGCACCTCGACCTGCAGGCCCTGCTGCTGGGTGTACTTCACAAAATCCTGAAAGCACTTGGTGGAGGCCTCCGTCACCGGGCTGTATACATGGTTCGCCGGGAAGAAGGCCAGCGCAGCGGCCAGCCCGCCCACATGGTCTTCATGCGCGTGGGAGCAGAAGACGTATTGCAGCTCTTCCACGCCCTGCTTCTGCAAATAGCTGACCACCATGCTGCCGTCGTCCACGTTGCCGCCGTCGTACAGCATGTACTGGCCATCGCACTCCACCAGGACGCTGAGCGCCTGCCCCACGTCGAGAAAGTGCATCCGGAAGCTGTCAGCGGTCTGCACCCCGCTGGATGCCGGATTCGGGATCACATCGGCGCTGCCGCCCGGAAGGACGGATGCCCCGTCACAGGCCGCAAGGCCCAGGGCCAGCGCAGCGGCCAACGCCAGTGCGGCCAGCCGCCGGAAAGGCTTTCGCCAGAAACTTACTTTTTCCGATTTGTATTTTTCCACGTCGTATTCTCTTTCTGTTGATCGTTTTTCGGTTTATGGCCGGGTGCAGAGCGGGGCGCGAACCGTGCGCCGGGGCTGGGCTGACGTCCGCCCGCACTGCGGTTTGCCGGGGCGGCATGGCCCTGCGGACGGCCCTTGCCCTTGCCGTTGGGGCGGACGGTGTAGGTGCCGTCGTTGTGGATGGTCACCTCGGCGGCCTCGGCTCTGCGGGCCGAGCGCTGGACGGCGCGGCGGCCCTCGGCGGGCACCAGCAGCGGGATGAGGTCCTCGCGGTGGGTCATTTTGAGCGCCTTGATGACCTTTTCGGCGTTGCGCGGCTCGTAATACTGGAGCAGTGCGCGCTGCAGCGCTGCCCTCGGCGGTCTTCTCCACGAACACCGGCTTGAGGGTGTAGGGGTCCAGACCGGTATAGAACATGCAGGTGCTCACGGTGCCGGGCGTGGGGTAAAAGTCCTGCACCTGCTCCGGGCGCATGTGGTTTTTTGTAAAGATACTCGGCCAGATAGACCGCGTCGCTCAGGGTGCTGCCCGGATGGCTGGACATCAGGTAGGGCACAAGGTACTGCTTTTTGCCCGCCTTTTTGCTCAGTTCGTAGAACTTATCCTTGAACTTGTTGAAGGTCTGGATGGGCGGCTTGCCCATGTAGGCGAGGGTATTGGGGGCGCAGTGCTCCGGGGCGACTTTCAGCTGGCCGGAGACGTGGTATTCCACCAGCTCCTTGAAGAAGGTATCGTCCGGGTCTGCCATCAGATAGTCGAACCGGATGCCGCTGCGGATGAACACCTTCTTGACGCCCGGCAGCTCCCGGACGCGGCGCAGGATCTTCAGATAGTCGCTGTGGTCCACGATCATGTGGGAGCAGGTCGTGGGGGCCAGGCAGTGCTTGCCGCCATTGCACATGCCCCGCAGCATCTGTTCGCGGCAGGACGGGAAGCGGAAGTTTGCCGTGGGGCCGCCGATGTCGTGGATGTAGCCCTTGAAATCCGGCTCATGGGTCATCCGCTCGGCCTCGGCCACGATGCTGTCGGCACTGCGGCTGGTCACGCGGCGGCCCTGATGCAGCTGGATGGCGCAGAAGTTGCAGCCGCCGAAGCAGCCGCGGTTCTGGATGATGGAGAACTGTACCTCCCGGATGGCGGGCACACCGCCCATGGCCTCGTAGATGGGGTGATACCGGCGGGTGTAGGGCAGGGCATAGACCCGGTCCAGCTCCCAGCGCACCAGCGGCTTTGCCGGGATGTTCTGGACGAGGTACTTCTCGCTCTGCTTCTGGACGATGATCTGGCCGCTGACGACATCCTGATTGTCCATCTGGATACGGCAGGCTTTGGCGTAGGCGGTCTTATCGGACGCCACCTTTTTGAAGCCCGCGCACTCCACATATTTTTCGGGCAGGTGGTCGAAGTCGGTCAGGTAGCAGGTGCCGTCCACATCGGTGATGGAGCTTACTGGTTCACCGGCCGCCAGCCGCCTGGCAATGGCAACGGTCTGGTGTTCGCCCATGCCGAAGCTGATGATGTCTGCGCCGGAGTCTTCCGCGATGCTGGGCAGGACGGTGTCCAGCCAGTAATCGTAGTGGGCGAACCGCCGCCGCGAGGCTTCCAGACCGCCCAGGATCACGGGCAGGTCGGGGTAGGCCTGCTTTGCCAGCCTGGTATACACGGTGGCGCTGCGGTCCGGCCGGGCACCGCCCTTTCCACCGGGGGAGTATTCGTCCTCGGCGCGGGGGATCTTGGCGACGGAGTAGTGGCTGACCATGCTGTCCACATTGCCGCCGCCGATGAAGAAGCCATACTTCGGCTTCCCGAACCGCTTGAAGTCCTCGCAGTCGGTATAGCGGGGCTGTGCCAGTACGCCCACCTTGTAGCCTTCGGCTTCCAGCAGGCGGCTGATGATGGCGGTGCCAAAGCTGGGGTGGTCCACATAGGCGTCGCCGCCCACGACCACAAAGTCCAGCTGCTCCCATCCCCGCGCCTCCATGTCCGCGCGGCTGATGGGGAGAAATTCGGTGTAGATCTGGGAAGAGTTTTCCATAATGCTCCTTTTATTTTAACGTTCGTTCCGTTTCGCTTCTGGATCGCCGGTTTCCCGCTCCGGGGAGAACGGACACGTCAGTGTCTGCGCGGATCATTCATCCGGCTGGTTCATCTGCATTTCCAGCCACTGCTGGCGGCTGATGAGGACAGCGCGGGGCTTGGCACCCTCGTAGGGGCCGATGATGCCTTTTTGTTCCATCTCGTCCATGATGCGGGCGGCGCGGGCATAGCCCAGCTTGCACCGGCGCTGGAGCAGGCTGGTGGATGCCTGACCGGCATCAATGACCACCTCAACGGCCTGCTTGAGCATCGGGTCGCTGCCGGTCTCTTCGTCGGCATCGGCAGAGGATGCGCCTTTTTTGCCGTCCAGGATGGCGTGTTTTTCCATGGCCTCGATCATGGCCTCGTCGTACTGGACCGTCGCGCTCTGCTTGATGAAGTCCAGCACGCGGCTGATCTCCTCATCCCGCACGAAGGTGCCCTGGATGCGGATGGGCTTGGGGGCACCGACCGGCATGAAGAGCATATCGCCCATGCCCAGCAGCTTTTCGGCACCGGCACCATCCAGGATGGTGCGGCTGTCCACCTGGCTGGACACCGCGAACGCGATGCGGCTGGGGATGTTGGCCTTGATCAGGCCGGTGATGACGTCCACGCTGGGGCGCTGGGTCGCGACGATGAGGTGCATACCGGCCGCACGGGCCTTCTGGGCGATGCGGCAGATGGAGTCCTCGACGTCCTTGCCCACGACCATCATCAGATCGGCCAGCTCATCAATGATGATGGCGATGTAGGGCATCTTTTCCAGCATGGGGTCGGTGGCGGCCAGCTTGTTGAAGGACTTGATGTCGCGGACGTTGTTCTCCGCAAACAGGTGATACCGGCGCTCCATCTCCTGCACGGCGCTGCTCAGAGCGCCCGCCGCCTTTTTCGGCTCGGTGATGACCGGCATCAGCAGGTGAGGGATGCCGTTGTACTCGGCCAGCTCGACCACCTTGGGGTCGATGAGGATGAGCTTGACGTCCTCCGGGCTGGACCGGAACAGCAGGCTCATGATGATGCTGTTGACACAGACGGATTTGCCGCTGCCGGTGCTGCCTGCAATGAGCAGGTGGGGCATCTTGCACAGGTCGGCCACCTGGGCCACACCGGCGATGTCCTTGCCCAGTGCGATGCCGAGGGGCGAGGTCATCCGCAGGAAGGCCTGGCTCTCGAAGACACTGCGGATATAGACCGGCGTCTTTTTGTGGTTGGGCACCTCGATGCCCACGGCGGGCTTGCCGGGGATGGGGGCCTCCATGCGGACGTCGGCGACGGCCAGGTTCAGCGCGATGTCGTCTGCCAGCGAGGTGATGCGGCTGATCTTGACGCCCGCCATGGGCTGGACTTCATACCGCGTGACCGACGGGCCGCGGGAGATGTCCAGCACACGGGTGCGGACGCCAAAACTTTCCAGCGTGTCCACGAGCTTCTGCGCATTGGCCTTCAGTTCATCCTGTGCGTTGGTGTCGCTCTCCTCCGGGGCCTTTTCGAACAGGTCGATGCCGGGGTACTGGTACTGATAGCTCTCCTCAGCCTCCGGCTCCTCGGCCGGGGCGGTGGCTGCCTGCTGCTCGCCGACGGCGGGCTTTTCCATGGCAGCGGCCACCAGCGTGTTGATGTCTTTTTCCTCCACCGGCTCGCTGGTGATGCTGATCCAGCCGTCCTCGTCCGGGGCAGAGCGCATGGCCATCACGTTGTCGGCCATGACCCGCACCGGCACAGAGGGCTCGTCGGTGGTGGGCAGGGTCGGTGTCTGGAAGGCTCCGCTGCCGTCGAACGCAGGAGCTTCGGCGGGGTCTTCGTCCACCGGCTGGGCCGGGATGCCGGGCGTTACCACCGGGGCCGGTGCTTCGGGGGCCGTCGGGGCCTCCGGTTTTGCAAAGAAGTCCTCAGCCGCCGTCTCGATGGCATCGGGCACCACCGGCTTCACGATGGGCCGGGGCGCGGGCTTGTGGAGCGGGTCCTGCCCGAAGGTGCCGCCGGGCCCGACGATGAAGGGCTCGATGGGCTCACTGCCGCCCTCGACCACGGGGGTGCTGTCCGGCCCAAGGTCGATGTCAAACGAGGCGCGGGGATGGGGCGTGCCCACCTGCACCGGCGTAAAGGCCGGGGCCTCCTGCGGCTCTGCCGGGGCAGGTGCGGGGGAGGGGGCAGGTGCTTCGTAGCCGAGGGAGTCGTCCACCGGTTCGGGCACGGCTTCGCCCTCCAGCTCTTTGGTCACCTTGTGGCCCCAGCTGAAAATGCCGGACAGCCAGCCCGGCGCTGCAAAGCCGTCTGCCTCGTCCTCTTCGCCGCAAAGGTCCGGCTCGTCTCCGGCTTCCAGCGCGGCCGCTTCCTCCTCGGCCTGGCGGGCGGCCTGCCGCTCGGCGCGGCGGGCTGCATTCTGCTCGTAGACGGCCACGCCCTTTTCGTGGGCGCTGCCGCCCAGTTCACATATCCACTGCCACAGTTCGGCGGGGGTGATATCAAAAATGTACAGGCTGGCACAGAGCGCCAGCACCACCATCACGAGATTCGCCGCCGGACGCCCGCAGAGCAGCAGAAGATTGCCGCCCAGCAGGGCACCGATGGCACCGCCGCCCAGCCAGGCATGGACGCCGTTCTGATAGCACTCCGCTACCATGCGGGCCGCCGGGATGTCGGCGGGGATCTCGGAAAAGACGATGACGGTGCCGCTGGCAAACACCAGCCCCAGCATCAGCTTGAACATCTGGCCGATGAGGTCTTCGCCCCGTGTGTAGAGGATGGCCAGATAGCAGATCGCTGCGCCCAGCACGAAGCTGCCGCAGCCGAACAGGCCGAACAATACCTCGTGCAGGGCCTTCCAGACCGAGCTGCCCTCCACAAAGGCCAGCACGATGAGCAGCAGGCCCGCAAACAGGGTGCCCAGCCCTGCGGGCATCCGCTCCTGTGCCCGGCTCTTTCTCCGCGCAGGTGCGCGTCTTGCGGTCGTTTTTCGTTTTTTCTTTGCCATCTTTCGTTGCAACCCTGTCTCTTTCTCCCATAGTATTCGATTCTTTCATTTTATCACGACCTATGGAAAATAGCAACGAAAACCCGCTCAGCGTTCGATCTCCCGATACAGCCACGCCAGCGCATCCGAGATGCCGCCCAGCTCGTCGATGAGCTTTTCGCGCACGGCCCGGCGGCCGTCCAGCATGGTGCCCACATCCATGACCAGCTCGCCGGTGCGGAGCATCAGCTCGGTGTAGCGCTTTTCCGAGATGCCGCTGTGCGCCGCCACGAAGCCGGTGATCCGCTCCTGCATCTGTTCGAACCACCGCATCGTCTGGGGCACGCCCAGGATCATCCCGGAGTGCCGTACCGGGTGGACGGTCATGGTGGCGGTGGGCACGATGAAGCTCCGCCGGGCGCTGACGGCCAGCGGGATGCCGATGGAGTGTCCGCCGCCCAGCACCACGGCGGCGCTGGGCTTGGAGATGCTGGCGATTAGCTCCGCCAGCGCCAGCCCGGCTTCCACATCGCCGCCCACGGTGTTCAGGATGACCAGCAGGCCCTCCACCGCCGGGTCCTCCTGCACGGCCACCAGCTGCGGGATGACATGCTCGTACTTGGTGGTCTTCTGCCCCTGAGGTGCTTCCACATGGCCCTCGATCTGCCCCACCACGGTCAGGCAGTGGATGGCGTGGGGGCCTTTGGTGCGGTAGACGCTGCCCAGATCCTCGATCTGCTCTTTTTCCAGCCGCTGCTCTTCCACCGGGGTGTTTTTTTCGTTCTGCTCTGCCATAAGCCCCTCCTGCTCTGTTTTTTTTCAGGGTTCCCGGCGGGTCAAATGATTATGCGGCGGCTAAGATTTCTTAACTTTTGAAAAAATTGCTCTATTTTATTTGACATTCTCCACATCCGCTGTATACTTTAGATAATGAATAAGATTGACAAAGATGTATCATTATTGTGCAAAACTCTTTGAATCTGCCGGAGCGCCACGGTGGGCGCAGAGGACCGGCATCGAATGGATGAAAGGAGAACCACCTATGAACACCCCTGGTAAAGCATCTCTGCCGGTGATCAAACGCCTGCCCAAGTACTACCGCTTTCTGCGGACCTTGAAGAACGACGGCATCACCAGCATCTCTTCCCGCGAACTGGCCGCCCAGATGGGCACCACGGCCTCTCAGGTCCGGCAGGACTTCAACTGCATCGGCGATGTGAACGGCCGTCAGGGCATCGGCTACTCGGTCGAAAACCTGCTCTCCATCCTGGAGAATCTGCTGTTCGGCAACGGCGACCGCCTGCCCACCATCCTCATCGGCTGCGGCCGTCTGGGCAAGGCCGTCAGCCGGTTCATCACCACCGATACCAACGGCTATAAGCTCATTGCCGCCTTCGACAACTCGCCGGACGAAGTGGGCAGGGAGATCAACGGCATCCAGATCCTCCACATCGACCAGCTGGAGAGCTTCTGCGCAGAGCACAAGCCCGAAGTGGCGGTTCTCTGTGTGCCCCGCAGCGGTGCCGAAGAGCTGAGCGGCCGTCTGGTCAGCCTGGGCATCAAAGGCTTCTGGAACTTCTCCCACTACGACCTGTCCGTCCCGTATCCGGAAGTTGTGGTCGAGAACGTCCACCTGGGCGACAGCCTGATGAGCCTGGGCTACCGCCTGCGCAATCAGGACTGATGTTCCGGTTTCATCGTTGTTACTATATAGTATAATATGATAAAGCAACCCTCCCATCACAGCGAAGCCCGCTCGCTTCCCATCGTTTGGGCTTTGCTCATTCCGTAGAAAGCTGACCGGCTTGCCAATGGCTCTCCCTTTGGGAGAGCTGGCATCGCGCAGCGATGGCTGAGAGGGTTGCTTTTTATGAGGAGACCTTCATGGCAAAGCTATATTTCCGTTACGGCGCAATGAACAGCGGCAAGAGCACGGCCCTGATGCAGGTGGCGCACAACTACGAGGAGCAGGGGATGCAGGTGCTCATCCTGAAGCCGCAGGTGGACACCAAGGGCGGCGGTGAACTGGTCAGCCGCCTGGGGGTGCGGCGCAAGGCCGACCTGCTCATCCCGCCGGAGGCGGATGTCTTTGAGGCCGTCCGCGCCGCCAGCCAGACCCAGAAGCTGGCCTGCGTCCTCTGCGACGAGAGCCAGTTCTTCACCCCGGCACAGGCTGAGCAGCTGTTCATGGTCACGGTAGACCTGAATATCCCGGTCATCTGCTACGGTCTGCGGTCGGACTTTTCGCTCAAGGGGTTCCCCGGCTCCACCCGCCTGCTGGAGCTGGCTCACACCATTGAGGAGATGAAGACCATCTGCACCTGCGGCCGCAAGGCCACCTGCAACTGCCGCAAAGTCAACGGTGTGTTCGTCTTTGAGGGCGAACAGGTCGCCATCGACCTGGAAAACGACGTGCAGTACGTCAGCATGTGCCCCCAATGCTACTTCCGCGAGCGCCGCGCCTTCTACGCCCGCCGGGCCGCGAAATAAAAAGCGGAGCGTTTCCCGGAAGAAGCATTGCACTGCGTTCATTTTGCAGCCGTGTTCCCCCAAAAACCAGAAAAAATTTTTTCAGCGCTGCCCCGCCGGGCAGCGCTTTTTTCTGCCCGGAACAGACCGTCTCCGACAGGGTGATATATCAGTTGTATCCAACTTCGCGCGTTTATTGCGCTATTGATATATCAGTTTGCAAATCTCTGGAATCGTCAACGATTTCACATTTTGTGTACAACAAAACCACGCGAATTTCCCGATGGGTTACAAAAATATTGCAATTTTAGGATGTTTCTCCGACTCCTTGCTCCAATTTCTATGCAATCTGTTGAAGTATACATGTTGCACAGTTTTTTCGCTCAAGTTTATTCATTTCGGCAAGGACGTCAAAACCGCGCCAAACACGAGCGCAATATTTGTTCGTTTTTTGCGCGCTTCTCTTCAATTTACATCTTTCTTTTTGCGGGATATTTTGTTATCATAATTGTATACAACGAGCCTTTTGCAGATAAGGCCGATGAGCAGATGTTTTCTATTTATTAGGAGGAGAACAAACAATGAGCAAGGCAATTTCTCGTCGCGATTTCCTGAAGGTCACCGGCGCTGTGGGCGCAGCTGGCCTGCTGGCTGCCTGTGGCGGCAGCTCCAACTCCACCGCAGCTTCCACCGCTTCTTCCGCAGCAGCAGCTTCCGTGGCTGGCCTGAGCAGCGATCCTGTCACCCTGACCATGAGCTGGTGGGGCGGCGAGTCTCGTCACAACGCTTACCAGGAGGCCCTGAAGGCTTTCTCTGCTGAGCACAGCAATGTCACCGTCAACCCCACCTTCGCTGCATGGTCCGGCTGGGAGGACACCATGTCCACCAAGTTTGCCGGCGGCGTGGCTGAGGATGTCTGCCAGATCAACTGGAACTGGCTGTACAACTATTCTACGAGCGGCCAGACCTTCATCGACCTGAACAGCGTCACCGATTACCTGGACCTGACCCAGTGGGATGAGGCCAAGCTGGCTGCCTGCAACGTGGCAAATGCTCAGCAGTGCGTGCCCGTCTCCATGACCGGCCGTATCTTCTACTGGAACATGACCACCTTTAACAAGGCTGGCATCACCGAGGTCCCCAAGACTCTGGACGACCTGATGGCCGCCGGCAAGGCTTTCCAGGAGAAGCTGGGCGATGACTACTATCCCCTGCACCTGGGCGCATACGACCGTATGATCCTGATGGTCTTCTACCTCGAGTCCAAGTACGGCAAGGACTGGGCAGACCCCACCACCTCTACCCTGAACTACGACGCTGACCAGATCGCCGAGGGCATCGACTTCATCAAGAGCCTGGTCGATGGCCACGTCATCATGAGCCTGCCCACCTACTACGGCTCCAACGGCGACAACGCCGCTCACCAGTCCACCGAGTGGATCACCGGCAAGCTGGCCGGCTGCTTCGAGTGGGATTCCTCCGCTACCAAGTATCAGGACGCTCTGGACGAGGAGAACAAGCCCGGCTTCACCGTCGGCGAGGAGATCAAGTTCGGCGATTACAACGGCGGCTTCTCCAAGGTCTCCATGGGTCTGGCCATCACCAAGACCTGCGAGCATCCCGCTGAGGCTGCTACGCTGATCAACTTCCTGCTGAACGAGAAGGAAGGCGCTGAGATCATGGGCTCTGAGTGCGGCCTGCCCGCTTCCAAGGCTGGCCTGGAGGCTGCACAGGCTGCTGGCAAGATCAAGGAGCTGGTCGCTGAGGCAAACGGCAAGGTCATGGCCTTCGTTTCCAGCTGGACCCCCTGTTCGAGGCAAACGACCTGAAGGCAAACGGCACCGGTATCTATCAGGAAGTCTTCGACACCGTGGACTACGACAACGCTTCCGGCGCTGATGTCGTTGACACCCTGCTGGACGGCATGTCCGCTGTTGGTTACACCGTCTGATCGCTTCAGACTTTGACCTGAGTTCTACATACGAGGGGCATCGACCGCTCGGCCGATGCCCCTTTTTCTCAGGCACAGGTTACAAATCTCTGACAAGTCTGTTTCCAAAGTGTGACGCGCGGTATGCCATGCGTTGGAAAATCACCCACAAAAGGAGGATTCCCGGATGAAAGAAAGTAATGCGCCCTCTCTCGGGCGTACCCCGGCCCAGAAGTTCTTCGATAAGTGGCAGGGTCTGATCTATCTGATCCCCTGGATCATCGGCTTCGTCGTCTTCAAGGCGATCCCGTTTGGTCAGTCGCTGTACTACAGCTTTACGGATATGAACTTCTTCAACGGCATCCATGAGTACGGCGTGATGAACTACGTCACTGCCTTCTCCGATGCCAAGATCACCAAGGCACTGATCACCACCTTCAAGTACGCGTTCATCACCGTGCCCCTGAAGCTGGTCTTCGCGCTGTTCATCGCTTACATCCTGAACTTCAAGATCGCCTGTGTGAACCTGTTCCGCACCATTTACTACATCCCTTCCATCCTCGGCGGCTCTGTTGCCATCGCCGTGTTGTGGAAAGCCGTCTTCCGTGATGACGGTCTGGTCAACACCCTGATCCGTATGATCACCTTTGGCCACGCACAGGGCCCCTCCTGGCTGAGCGACCCCAGCTACGCGCTGTGGATCATCTGCTTCCTGCGCATCTGGCAGTTCGGTTCCGCCATGGTGCTGTTCCTGGCCGCTCTGAAAGGCGTGCCCGCGGACCTGTACGAGGCTGCCACCATCGACGGTGCCGGCAAGTGGAAGCAGTTCTTCTCCATCACCGTCCCGATGATCACCCCCATCATCTTCTACAACCTGGTCACGCAGATCTGCCAGGCATTCCAGGAGTTCAATGGCCCGTTCATCATCACCAACGGCGGCCCCCGCAACTCCACCACCCTCATCTCCATTCTGGTTTACAACTACGCATTCAAGTCCAACCAGATGGGCATGGCTTCCGCACTGGCATGGATCATGTTCGTCATCGTCTGCATCCTGACGATCATCGCCTTCACCAGCCAGAAGAAGTGGGTCTACTACTCGGATGAAAGGTAAGGTGTGACAGTATGGGAATGAAAGCTTCTAACGCCATCGCGACGTTTTTCAAGTACTTCGTCCTGATCCTGGTCGGCCTCATCATGATCTATCCCCTGCTGTGGATGATCAGCGCCACCTTTAAGGACAACAGCGAGATCTTTGCAGGCATCGGCCTGTGGATCAAGAACCCCACTCTGGAGGGCTATAAGAACGCGCTGAACAACTTCGGCGGTTCCATCAACATCCTGCAGGCCATGCTGAACACCTATTCGTATGTTCTGCCCAAGGTCATCTGCACCGTGGTCTCCTCCTGCGTTGCCGCTTACGGCTTTGGCCGTTTCGACTTCCCGGGCCGGAAGATCCTGTTCAGCATCATGCTGGCCACCCTGTTCCTGCCCCAGGTCGTCCTGAACGTGCCGCAGTTCCTGCTGTACACCAAGTTCGGCTGGGTCAACAGCCCGTTCTATCTGGCCATCTGGGTCCACTGCGCATTCGCAACGGAGACCTACTTCGTCTACCAGCTGGTGCAGTTCATGCGCAATGTCCCGCGTGACCTGGACGAGGCTGCCGCCATCGACGGCTGCTCCTCCTTCCAGACCCTGTACAAGGTCATTGTCCCCATGCTGATGCCCGCTCTGGTGTCCTGCGCCCTGTTCCAGTTCATGTGGAGCTGCAACGACTTCATGGGCCCGCTGCTTTATGTGCAGACCCCTGCAAAGTACCCCATGTCCCTGTTCGTCAAGCTGTCCATGGACGGTGATACGGGCTTTGCCTGGAACCGCATCCTGGCCCTGTCCTGATCTCCATCCTGCCGCAGCTGATCGTCTTCTTCTGTGCACAGGATCAGTTCGTCGAAGGTATCTCCGCCGGTGCTGTCAAGGGCTGATCGCTCTTTGCTCCGCTCTGCGGGAACCTGACGCAACAATCAAAACGACCCCTGTGCACACGGCATAGGGGTCGTTTCTCTTTGCAGGTTCAGCGCAGGCTCAGCCGCGGCTGCTCTTGCGGTATTGCAATGGGCCGACGCCCATCATCTCCCGGAAGACCCGGCGGAAATGAGCCGCCGAGGCAAAGCCGGTCTGCTCGGCCACCGCGCTGATGTTCAGGTCGGTGGTCTCCAGCAGATGCTGCGCGGCCTCGATGCGGCGGCCGTTGATGTAGTCCACGATGGACTGCCCCGTCACCCGCCGGAACAGACGGCTGAGGTAGTAGGGCGACAGATAGAACCGCGCCGCTACATCGGTGAGGGAGAATTTCTGCTGGTAGTTCGCGGCGAGGTAGGCGCAGATCTGTTCCACGGTCTCGTTCCGGGGGCGGGCGGTCTGCCGCTCGGCTTTGCACTCCTGGTCCACATAATGCAGCAGCAGCGAAAGGTAGATGATGCCGGGGCAGTCCGGCTCCCCGGCGGCGCTCCGCATCAGGTTCAGCAGGGTGCGCAGGCGGCTGGCCCACTGCACCGGGCCGTACAGCAGGATCGGGTCGTCCGGCTCGAACAGCGGGCTGAAATCCCGCTGCATCACGCTCTTCAGCTCGGTCAGCACCGCCGCCGGGAAGCGGCAGCCGATCAGCTCCGGGGCCAGATGCCCCGCCTGCTGAAACACGCCGCCTCCCGGCCCCAGCAGCAGTACGCAGCCGGGGTTGACCAGCAGCGAAGTATCTCCCCGCCGGAACGTGCAGCTGCCGCCGGTCACCACCAGGATGCGGCAGGTCTCCTCGTCCTCCTGCAGGCGGTACTCGCTCTCAGTCATCCGCAGCTGGAGCGCCAGCGTCTTTGCATTCAGTTTATCGCGTTCCGCTCGCATTGGCATAATTGATTCCCCGCTTTTTTCGTTTTCTCCAGTGTATCACGTCCGCCCCGCGCGGGCAAGCCGAAACCCCAAGGAGGTTTTGTTTTATGAAACTGTCACTCATCCGCTCCATGACCCGTAGCGCCATCTTCGAGCTGGAAAACGGCCTGTGCTTCCGTCCGGCCCACCCCTTCCGGGTGCTGCTGAACGGCGAACCGGTCCGGGAGGCCCAGGACACCAACGTGTTCTCCCTCTTCTCCCTGACCCCGGCCACCGACTACACCGTCACCGTTGAGTCGGAGGGCGAGACCCTGACCGCGAACTTCCGCACCCAGGACGAGAGCTTCTTTGTGGATGCGTCCCGCTACGGTCTGGTGGCCGACGGCGAGACCGACAACACCGGCAAGCTGCAGGCGGCTCTTTCCACCTGCCCCAAGGGCGGTACCGTCTATGTTCCGGCTGGCCGTTACCGCACCGCCAGCCTGTTCCTGAAGAGCTGCACGACCCTGTATCTGGAAAAGGGCGCCGTGCTGCTGGGCGACAACGACCGCACCCATTACCCCATCCTGCCCGGCGTCCTGCCCAGCGAGAACGAGGTGGACGAATACTACCTGACCGGCTGGGAGGGCAACCCCTCTGAACAGCTTTGCGGGCCTGCTGAACATCACCCAGGTGCACGACGTCGTCGTCACCGGCGAGGGCACCCTGGACTGCGACGCCCAGAACGGCGACTGGTGGGTCAATCCCAAGGTCAAGCGGATCGCATGGCGTCCCCGCGCCGTGGCCATGGTGGACAGCGAGAACGTCTGCCTGCACGGCATCACCGTGCAGAACAGCTACTCCTGGACCATCCACCCCATCTTCGTCAAGCAGCTGGATCTGCTGAACTTCAACATCAACAACCCCTACAACGCCCCCAACACCGACGGCATCGACCCCGAGAGCTGCGAGTACACCCGCATCATCGGCGTCAACATCCACGTCGGTGACGACTGCATCGCCATGAAGGCCAGCAAGGTCTTCCTCGGCATGAAGCTCAAGAAGAGCTGCGAGCACACCGTCATCCGCAACTGCCTGCTGGACAAGGGCCACGGCGGCATCGTCATCGGCAGCGAGATGAGCGGCGGCGTCAAGGACATGGTCGTCACCCAGTGCCTCATGGACCACACCGACCGCGGCCTCCGCGTCAAGACCCGCCGCGGCCGCGGCAACACCGCCGTCATCGACGGGCTGGTCTTCCGCAACGTGGAGATGCGGGGCGTCAAGGCACCCTTCGTCATCAACATGTTCTACTTCTGCGACCCGGACGGCCACGGCCCCTACGTCCAGTGCCGCGAGGCTCTGCCGGTGGACGAGTACACCCCCAGGCTCGGCACCCTGACCATGGAGAACATCGTGGCCACCGATGCTCAGTTCGCGGGCTGCTACTTCGACGGCCTGCCGGAGCAGCCCATCGAGCGCGTCTCGATGAAGAATGTGAGCATCACCTTTGACCCCAACGCCGAGGCCGGGCAGGCTGCCATGGCCGACAACCGCCCCTATGTCAAAAAGCTGGCCATCTACGCCGAAAACGTCAAGGAGATCGACCTGCACAATGTCAGGATCGAGGGCTACGAGGGCGAACGCCTGCACTTTGCCAACGTCGGTCATTTTGAGGAGGACTGAACCATGACCCATGAAGAGATCCTGTCCATGCTGGGCGACTACGTGAACTACCTGATCGCCAATTCCAGCGCCGAAGCCCCGATGTGGAACATCGAGAAAGTCCGCAGCGGCAAGCCCAACAAGTGGAACTACATCGACGGCTGCATGATCACGGCCTGCCTGAGCCTCTACCACACCACCGGCGACAAGAAGTATCTGGACTTCTCCAAGCAGTTCATCGACTATTTCGTCCAGCCGGACGGCTCCATCCAGACCTACGACCCCAAGGAATACAACCTCGACAACGTGAACCAGGGCAAAAATCTGTTTGTTCTGTACGATCTTTACGGCGAGGAAAAATACCGCAAGGCCATCGACCTCATCCGGAGCCAGCTGGAGACCCAGCCCCGCACCAAAGAGGGCAACTTCTGGCACAAGGACATCTACCCCTGGCAGGTCTGGCTGGACGGCACCTACATGGCCCAGCCCTTCTACATGGAGTACGAGACCCGCTTCAACAAGATGCAGGGCTGCATCGACAGCTACAAGCAGTTCATGAACATCCGCAGGCACATGCGCGACCCGAAGACCGGTCTGTATTACCACGGCTACGATGAGAGCCGCGCGATGTACTGGGCCGACCCGGAGACCGGCTGCAGCCCCAACTTCTGGCTGCGGGCCATGGGCTGGTTCATGGTGGCCATGGTGGATGTGCTGGAGCGGATGGACGAGCAGCTGTACAACGAGTACCGCGGCATCCAGGCCATGCTGAAGCAGACCATCGAGGACGTACACAAGTTCCAGGATGAAGAGACCGGTATGTTCTGGCAGGTCATGGACCACCCCGGCGTCGAGGGCAACTATCTGGAGACCAGCGGCACGGCCCTGTTCGCCTACGCGGTGCTCAAGGGCGTCCGTCTGGGCCTGCTGCCCAAGCGGATGGCTGCCTGGGCCGAGAAGGCCTTCTACGGCACCTGCGACAAGTACCTGTCCAAGAATCCGGACGGCAGCCTGCAGCTGGACGGCATCTGCCTGGTGGCAGGCCTCGGCGGCAAGGACCACCGCGACGGCTCGCTGGCCTACTATTTCAGTGAGCCGGTGGTCTGCAACGATGCCAAGGGCGTCGGCCCGCTGGTGCTGGCCTACACCGAAATGATCGCCCGCTGAGCACACGAACCAAATAGAAACTGCATTGGGGCCGGGAGCTTTTCCCGGCCCCAATGCGTTTTCCAGGCGCAAAAGAGGAACTGCACGGGGCAGTTCCTCTGGGAAAAGGCTGTTTACTTGAGCACCGCACCGAGGTTTGCACTCGTGACCATGCGGGCATAGCGGCTGAGCCAGCCGGTCTTGATGTTGGGTTCGGGTGCGACATACCGGGCTTTGCGCTCGGCCAGAACGTCGTCGGAGACCTCCAGCGTGATGCTGGCGTTGGGGATATCAATGTGGATGATATCGCCCTCCTCGATGAGGCCGATGGGGCCGCCGGAAGCAGCTTCGGGGCTGACATGGCCAATGGCGGCACCGCGGGAAGCGCCGGAGAAGCGGCCATCGGTGATGAGGGCGACGGTCTTGTCCAGCTTCATGCCGGCCAGTGCGGAGGTCGGGTTCAGCATCTCACGCATACCGGGGCCGCCCTTGGGGCCTTCGTAGCGGATGACCACCACATCGCCGGGTACGATCTGGCCTGCGTAGATGGCCGCAATGGCGGTCTCCTCGCTGTTGAAGACGCGGGCCGGGCCGGAGTGCTCCTGCATCTCCGGGGCGACGGCGCTGCGCTTGACCACGCAGCCGTCCGGTGCGATGTTGCCCCACAGGATCTGCAGACCGCCGGTGGGGGAGTAGGGGTTCTCGATGGGGCGGATGGCCTTATCGTTCAGGATGCGGGCACCCTGGATGTTCTCGCCCAGCGTTTTGCCGGTGACGGTGGGGACATCCAGATCCAGCAGGCCCTTCTTGGCCAGCTCGGCCTGCACGGCGGGGATGCCGCCTGCGGCGTAGAGGTCGGGCATGTGGGTCGGGCCGGCGGGGGCCAGATGGCAGAGGTTCGGGGTCTTGGCGCTGATCTCGTTGAAGAGCTTCAGGTCGATGGGGACCCCGGCCTCGTAGGCGATGGCCAGCAGGTGCAGCACGGTGTTGGTGGAGCAGCCCAGCGCCATATCACAGGTGAGCGCGTTGCGGATGGAGCGCTCGTTGATGATCTGGCGGGCGGTGATGCCCTGATTGACCATCTCCATGATGGCCATACCGGCGTGTTTTGCCAATTGCAGACGCTTCGAGTAGACCGCCGGGATGGTGCCGTTGCCGGGCAGGGCAATGCCGATGGCCTCGCACAGGCAGTTCATGCTGTTGGCGGTGTACATGCCGGAGCAGCTTCCGCAGCTGGGGCAGCAGTTGCAGGTGCAGTCTTCCAGCTGCGCATCGGTGATCATACCGGCCTTGTAAGCGCCCACGGCCTCGAACATCTTGGAGAGGCTGACCTCCTCGCCGCCGTAGGTGCCGGCCAGCATCGGGCCGCCGGAGCAGACCACGGCGGGCACATCCATGCGGACGGCAGCCATGACCATGCCGGGCACGATCTTGTCGCAGTTGGGCACGAGGACCAGGCCGTCCAGCTGGTGGGCCATGAGCATGGTCTCGACGCTGTCGCAGATGAGCTCGCGGGAGGCGAGGGAATACTTCATGCCCACATGGCCCATGGCGATGCCATCGCAGACACCAATGGCCGGGATGAGGATGGGCGTACCGCCTGCCGTCTCGACACCGGCCTTGACCGCATCGGCGATCTTATCCAGATTCATGTGGCCGGGCACGATCTCGCTGTAGGCGCTGACCACGCCGATGAGGGGGCGCTCCAGCTCTTCGGGGGTGTAGCCCAGGGCGTAAAACAGGCTGCGGTTCGGGGCGCGCTCCGAGCCTTTGGTCACGTTGTCACTTCTCATGTTATCCTCTCTCTTTTCTGAAACCCTCTCAGTCAACGCCTGACGGCGTTGCCAGCTCCCCCGAAGGGGGAGCCATTGGCACGCCGGGCAAGCCAAGGGTGTTTATCACAAAATGCCGGGCCCCGCTCTCCTTATCAACAACAGCAGACTTGATGCTGCTGGGTGAGAGAACAGCGCCCGGCGCTTTATAGGAAAATGAAATTCAAATCGTTCAGCAGGAGCTTTGCCGATACGCCAGCGGCTCGCCCTTCGGGAGAGCTGGCGCGAAGCGCCTGAGAGGGTTTACTTCTTCAGCCAGCTCATCATGCTGCGCAGCTCTGCGCCGACCTTTTCGATGGGCAGCTCGGCTTCCATGCGGCGCTTTGCTAGGAAGTGGACCTTGCGGCCGCCGTTGGGGCTCATCTCGGTCAGGAACTCAGAGGCGAAGGTGCCATCCTGGATCTCGGTCAGGATCTTCTTCATCTCCTTGCGGGTCTCAGCGGTGATCAGGCGCTTGCCGGTGCGGTAGTCGCCATACTCTGCGGTGTTGGAGATGGAGTAACGCATCTTGGAGAAGCCGCCCTCGTTGATCAGGTCAACGATCAGTTTCATCTCGTGGCAGGTCTCGAAGTAAGCCATCTCCGGCTCATAGCCAGCCTCGACCAGCGTATCGAAACCGGCGTGGATCAGCTCGGAGACACCGCCGCACAGAACGGCCTGCTCGCCGAACAGGTCGGTCTCAGTCTCCTCCTTGAAGGTGGTCTGCAGGATGCCTGCACGGCCGGCGCCGATGCCGGAAGCGTAAGCCAGAGCGATGTCCTTGGCCTTGCCGGTGTAGTCCTGCTCCACGCAGATCAGAGAGGGGCAGCCCTCGCCCTCGGTGTACAGGCGGCGGACGATGTGGCCGGGGCCCTTGGGGGCAATCATGATGACGTCCACATTCTTGGGTGCGGTGATGGTCTTGAAGTGGATGTTGAAGCCGTGTGCAAAGGCCAGAGCCTTGCCCTCGGTCATGTAGGGTGCGACCTGCTTGTTGTAGATGTCGGCGCACAGCTCATCGGGCACCAGCATCATGACGACGTCGCCAGCCTTGGCAGCCTCTTCGACTTCCATGACCTTGAAGTTGTCGTGGGTGGCAGCGAACTCGGAAGCCTTCTCCCAGTGTGCAGAGCCTTTGCGCAGGCCGACGACGACGTTGACGCCGCTCTCGGCCAGGTTCTCGGAATGGGCGTGGCCCTGGCTGCCGAAGCCGATGACAGCGACGGTCTTGCCGTCCAGCACACCGAGGTTGCAGTCGGAATCGTAATATTTCTTGATGGCCATGGTAGTTGTTCTCCTTTTGCTTTTCTATAAAATTGATTTTCAATCAAACAGCTTGATTTGTGGGTCTGTCTTCGTACAACCTCTTCGTCCATGCGAAGGCGAGACGGAGAGGTTAGTGGCACGTCGTTCCCGGCAGGGGCAGCTGCGCGTCGCGCACTTCCTGCGGGGGTTTCTGTATGTGCTGGTGCATCCCGCCGCGTTCCAGCGCGGTGACGCCGGTGCGGCACAGTTCGAGGATGGTGTAATCCGCGAACATCTTCAGGAAGGCGTCGATCTTTTCGGGCTTGCCGATCAGTTCAAAGACCATGCTGTCCGGGGACAGGTCGATGATCTTGGCCTTGTAGATGCTGCCCACCTCCCGCAGCTCCGCGCGGTTGTGGACATCGGCGGCGACCTTGAGCAGCAGCAGCTCCCGCTCCAGCGCGTTCTCGTGGTTGAGCACGAAGACCTGGCGGGTGACTTCCAGCCGCTCGGTCTGGAGGATGAGCTGGTTCAGCTCCTTTTCGGTGCCGGACACCGCGACCGTGATGCGGCTGACGGTGGGGTCGTTGGTGGCGGAAACGGTCAGGCTGTCGATGTTGAAGCCGCGGCGGCAGAACAGGTTGGACACACGGGCCAGAACGCCGCTCTGGTTGTCCACCAGCAGACTGATGACTCTGCGTTTGGATTCCATGGTGCGTTCCTCCTTACTTCATGATGATATCGTTGATGTCGCCGCCGCCGGGGATCATGGGCAGGACCTTTTCGTCCTTGTCGATGATGCACTCGATCCAGGTGGGGCCTTTGCGCTTCATCGCTTCGGCAAAGGCGGACTGGAACTCGGCGAGATTCTGGCAGCGGTATCCCTTCAGGCCAAAGCCCTCGGCCAGCTTGACGAAGTCGGTGTGGCGGTGGGGGTCGGTCTGGGAGTAGCGCTTGCCGTAGAACGCGCTCTGCCACTGGCGGACCATGCCCAGCACCTGGTTGTTGAAGATGACCGTGATGATGGGCAGCTCGTAACTGACCGCCGTGCAGGCCTCGTTGAGGTTCATGTGGAAGGAGCCGTCGCCGGTGAACATGACCACCCGCTGGTCGCGGCCCAGCGCCATCTGTGCGCCGATGGCTGCGCCGTAGCCGAAGCCCATGGTGCCGAGGCCGCCGCTGGTGATGAAGCCGCGGCTCTTGGTGTGGCGGATGTACTGTGCCGCCCACATCTGGTGCTGGCCCACGTCGGTGACGTAGACGGCCTCCGGGCCGCACTGGCTGCACACCTCGCCGATGACCTGATGGGGCATCAGGCGGGACGCGTCGGACACGGGATGATAATCCTGCGCCTGCCACTCGCGGATCATGGCCATCCACTCCGGGTGCTTTGCCTCCTGGATGAGGGGGAGCATCCCGCCCAGCACGTAGGCGGCATCGCCGGAGATGGCCAGATCCACATCCACGTTCTTGCCCAGCTCGCTGGCGTCGATGTCGATCTGGATGATGGTCGCATTCTTAGCAAAGGTCTTGGGGTTCAGGGCCACACGGTCCGAGAAGCGGGTGCCCAGCGCGATGAGGACATCGCAGTCGGCTACGGCCCGGTTGGAGGTGTAGCAGCCGTGCATTCCCACCATGCCGATGTTCATCGGGTCGCCGTAGGGCACGACGCCTGCCGCCATCAGGGTGTAGGTGGCGGGGATCTCCGCTTTGTGGATGAGGTCCCGCAGGGGCTGGCAGGAGGCTGCACTCCGCACACCGCCGCCAAAGTAGACCAGAGGCCGCTTGGCCGCGTTGATGAGGTCGGCGGCCCACTTGACCTGTTCTTCGTTGTACGTGGTCACGGTGCGGATCTTTTCCGGCTGCTTGGGGGTGAACTCGCAGACCGCAGCGGTCACATCCTTGGGAATGTCCACGAGGACGGGGCCTTTGCGGCCGCTCTGCGCAATGCGGAACGCGGCCCGCATGGTGTCGGCCAGGTCTTCGACCCTGCGCACCGTGAAATTGTGCTTGGTGATGGGCATCGTGATGCCCTCGATGTAGGCTTCCTGAAAGCTGTCCGTGCCAAGGCTCGCCGTGGCGACGTTGCCGGTGAAGGCGACCATGGGCACCGAGTCCATGTAGGCCGTGGCAATGCCGGTGACGAGGTTGGTGGCACCCGGCCCGCTGGTGGCCAGCACCACGCCGGTACGGCCGGTGGCGCGGGCATAACCGTCTGCCGCATGGGAGGCGCCCTGCTCGTGGGCGGTCAGCACATGGGTGATGCGGTCGGCGTTCTTGTACAGCTCATCGTAAAGGTTCAGCACTGCGCCGCCGGGGTAACCGAAGATGGTATCCACCCCCTGCTCGCAGAGCACCTCAACAAAAATCTGCGAACCATTCAACTGCATGTCTTGTCTCTCCTGTTTCCTGTCTCTTTTCCAACTCTACACTTTCAAAATTCCCTCAGATACGTCAAATTTCGCATCCTACATCCTCAGTGGAACGTTGGGTCAATTATACTATAAATCGGTCAGATGTCAAACAATGTTTTGTAAAGTGAATCACCCGAAAGATGAAGATAATTAAACACAGGGTTGCACTGAGCCTGCAACAGCGGTATAATTTTGGTACATTCGTTAAATGTAAGAGGGAAAAGGCTATGAAACTTCGTGAATGGAACGCCCGGCTGCACGGGCTTGTGATCTTCCGCGCCCTGCTGGAAGACCCGGTGGTGGCCAAATTATTGGACCTGACCGACCGGATGGAAGCGGGAACCCGCAGCATGGGCCCGGTGTGCGACGCCGTGGCGGCCTTTGAGGCGGCGTTGTTCGAGCAGACCACCAATCTGGGCGAGTATCTTGCCAATGCGGTGCTGGAGACCGAGACGGTCTGTGTGCGGCAGGCTGCGGCGGGCGGCATCGCGCCGGTGCTGCAAAAGGCACTGGACAGTGAACTGAGCTTTTTGCAGGAGCTTTGCCGCCTGACGCTGGATGAGCTGTTCCAGACGGCTTATTCCGAACAGGCCCAGCGGCCGGAACTGGCCTTCCTGCCCCGGTGGGAGACGAAGGACATCGACCTGGCAGCGGCTTATGCCCAGCGGATGCAGGAGGCCGGGAAAAAGGGTTACGGCATGTTTGCCAAACACCATGTCTTCACGGTGGAGAATGGGCGTCTGGTGCCGGTCAAGTACCCGGACCCCCAGCGCCTGTCCGAACTGCCCGGTTACGAGGGCGAGAGGGAAAAGGTCATCGCCAACACCAAAGCTCTGCTGGCCGGGATGCCGGCCAACAACGTCCTGCTTTACGGTGACGCGGGCACCGGCAAATCGAGCGCGGTCAAGGCCATCGCCAACGAGTTCGCGCCCGACGGCCTGCGTCTGGTGGAAGTCAAGAAGAACCAGCTCTATCAGATCCCCGACCTGATGGACAAGCTGGCGGCGAACCCGCTCAAGTTCATCTTCTTCATCGATGACCTGAGCTTCACCGCCAACGACGACAACTTCGCAGCCCTCAAGGCCATCCTCGAAGGCAGCGTGGGCGGCCGGGCCAGAAACATTGCGGTCTATGCGACCTCCAACCGCCGCCACCTCATCAAGGAGACCATGACTGACCGCACCGGTGATGACATCCACGAGGCCGACACCCGGCAGGAGCTGATGAGCCTGTCGGCCCGCTTCGGCCTCACCGTGACCTTCCAGCGGCCCGAAAAGGCCCGCTTCGAGGCCATCCTCACCGAGCTGGCCAGACAGCACGACATCCGGATGCCGATGGACCAGCTCCTCGTCAAGGCCGAGGCGTTCGCCATCCGCGCCGGTGGCCGCAGCCCCCGCGTGGCCAAGCAGTTCATTGAGCAGTGTGAGAGCGGCGTACAGAAGTAAAGCGCGGCATACTTGACAGTTGAACGAAACTGCGTATAATAGAAGATACGAAGGATATTGTATTCATGGCTCATCATGAAGGCAAACAAGAAGCCCCCCGGTATTGCGAGTACCGAGGGGCTTCTTGTTGCTAGAGGTCAGTGCTTGCCGTCCATAAAGAACTGTTCGTCAAGCCACTTGCAGATATAGTAAGAAACGATACCTGCTGCAACGGACAGTACGAAGGATATTAGCGTATCCAAAGCTCATCACCTCCTTCCCAGTGGAGGAGCGGGGGAGACGGCAACACTAGAATAGCATAAAAATCGACAGGATACAAGCAAGAAAGGCAGTGCCCATGCGGGCACTGCCTTTTTGCAATAAAATCAAACGCGCTCGGCGACGAGCTGGAAACCGGCTTTGGTCAGCTCCGTGCGGATCTGCTCGATCTGCGCATGGTCGCGGGTCTCCAATGCCAGCTTGAGGAAGCAGCTGGAGATGGGCATATTGGGGTCGGAGCCGTCGTGGAGGACGGACACCACGTTGCTGCCGCAGCGGGAGACGATGTCGGCCACCTGCTGCAGCTGGCCGGGCTTGTCCTCCAGCGCGATGGTCAGGTTGGCCTTGCGGCCGCTCATGACCAGACCGCGGGTGATGACGCGGTTGAGGATGTTCACGTCGATGTTGCCGCCGGAGATGAGGCAGACGACCTTCTTGCCCTCGATGGGCAGCTTGTGGAAGAGGGCCGCCGCCACAGGCACTGCGCCGGCACCCTCGGCCACCAGCTTCTGGTTCTCCATCAGGGAGAGGATGGCCGCTGCGGTCTCGTCCTCGGTCACAGTGACGATGTCGTCCACATACTCCTCGCAGAGCTTGTAGGTCAGCTCACCGGGGGTCTTGACCTGAATGCCGTCCGCAAAGGTGGAGACGGCAGAAAGGGTCTGGTATTTGTGCTCGTGGAGGGAGCGGTACATGCTGGGTGCGCCCTCGGCCTGCACGCCGTAGACCTTGACGTCCGGCTTGAGGCTCTTGATGGCAAAGGCCACGCCGGAGATGAGTCCGCCGCCGCCCACAGGCACGATGACGGCGTCCACATCGGGCAGCTGGTCGAAGATCTCCAGGCCGATGGTGCCCTGACCGGCGATGACCTGCTCGTCGTCGTAGGGGTGGATGAAGGTCATGCCCGTCTCTGCCTGCAGCTCGACGGCCTTGTCGTGGGCGTCGTCGTAGGTGCCGGGCACGAGGCAGACCTCCGCGCCCAGGTTCTTGGTGTTCTCCACCTTCATGATGGGCGCACCGTCCGGCATACAGACAATGCTTTTGATGCCCCGGCGGGTCGCGGCCAGCGCCACGCCCTGGGCGTGGTTGCCTGCCGAGCAGGCGATGACGCGCCCTTTTCGCTCTCCTCTTTGGAGAGCTGGCTGATCTTATAATAGGCACCGCGCACCTTGAAGCTGCCGGTGGCCTGCAGGTTCTCGGTCTTCAGGTAGAGCTGGCAGTCCTTGGAGAGCTTGGGGGCCTCGATGAGGTCGGTCTTGCGGGCAACATCCTTGAGCACGAAAGCGGCATGGTAAACTTTATCCAGAGTCAACATCGTTCGTTCCTATCCTTTGTTCCATAAATGTGATGCAATAAAGTATAGGATACCAAAAGTCTTTTGTCAAATGAAAGGATTTCACGATTTGACCGGCTGGGGTGACGAAGCGCCAGGAACCGCAAAAAAGCGACGCCGCGCGGCGTCGCTTTTTGCAGAGGTTCAGATCTCGGCCAGAATGGCGTCGCCCATGCCGGAGCAGCCGACACAGGTGCAGCCGTCGCTCATGTTGTCGGCGGTGCGGATGCCCTTGTCCAGAACCTTGCTCACCGCGTTCTCGATGGCGTCCGCTTCCTCGGCCAGACCGAAGGAGTAACGCAGCATCATGGCGGCGGAGAGGATGCAGGCGGTGGGGTTGACGATGTCCTTGCCGGCAATATCGGGGGCGGAGCCGTGGATGGGGCTCATACAGGCCGCGGGTGCCGTCGCCCAGCGAGGAGGAAGGGATCATGCCGATGGAGCCGGTGATCATCGAAGCCTCGTCGGAAAGGATGTCGCCGAACATGTTCTCGGTGACGATGACGTCGAACTGCGCGGGATTCTTGACGATCTGCATGGCGCAGTTGTCCACGAACATCTCACTGTACGCGACGTCCGGATATTCGGCCTGCAGCCGGTGCATGACCGAGCGCCAGAGGCGGCTGGTGTCCAGCACGTTGGCCTTGTCCACGCAGCAGAGCTTCTTGCGGCGCTTTCGGGCCGTCTCGAAGCCGATGCGGCCGATGCGCTCGATCTCGTGCTCTGCGTAGGGCATGGAGTCGATGGCCTGCTTCTCGCCGTTTTCGAGGGTGTGGGTCTCGTGCGCGCCGAAGTATACGCCGCCGATGAGCTCCCGCACGATGAGAAAGTCGATGCCCTGGGCCACGATCTCCGGCTTCAGGGGGCTGGCCGGGGCCAGCTGGGGCCAGATCTTGGCCGGGCGGTTGTTGGCGTACAGCCCCATCCCGGCGCGCAGGCGGAGCAGGCCCTTTTCGGGGCGCTGCTCACCGGGCAGGCCCTCCCACTTGGGGCCGCCCACGGCACCCAGCAGGACGCTGTCCGCAGCCAGGCACTTGTCCAGCTCGTGCTGGGGGAGAGGGTCGCCGTATTTGTCGATGGCCTCGCCGCCCATGGCAGCGTCGGTGTAGTGGAAGGTGTGGCCGTACTTCTCGGCCACTTGATCGAGGACGCGGAGCGTCTGCTTCACGATCTCCGGGCTGGAGCAGTCGCCCCAGATGACAGCAATGTTTTTTTCCATTGGGTTCTCCTTTCGGCTGATCCCTCTCAGTCTCGCTTGGCTCGACAGCTCTCCCTTCGGGGGAGCTGGCACGAAGTGCCTGAGAGGGTTACTTCGTCAGCGACTTCATCAGGCCGCCGTCGGCGATGATCTTCTGGATGAAAAGGGCGGGAAGGGTTCGGCCTGGAAGGTCTGGCCGGTGGTCTTGTCGGTGATGACGCCGGTGTCGAAGTCCACATGGACCTCGTCGCCTGCGGCGATGGCGTCGGCGGCTTCGGGGCACTCCATGATGGGCAGGCCGATGTTGATGCTGTTGCGGTAGAAGATGCGGGCAAAGCTCTTGGCGATGACCACCGAGATGCCGGCGGTCTTGATGGCCAGCGGGGCGTGCTCACGGGAGGAGCCGCAGCCGAAATTCCAGCCGCCGACCATGATGTCGCCCGCGTGGACGTTGTGCACGAAGTCCTTGTCGATGTCCTCCATGCAGTGGGCGGCCAGCTCTTTGGCGTCGGGGGTGTTCAGGTAGCGGGCCGGGATGATGACGTCGGTATCCACATTGTCCGGGTATTTGAAAACGGAGCCGTTTGCGTTGTTCATAGTGTTTCTCCTCTCTTAGACCGTGCGTGGGTCGGTGATATAGCCGGTGAGGGCGCTGGCGGCGGCGGTGGCCGGGGATGCCAGATAGACCTCGCTCTTCACATGGCCCATGCGGCCCACGAAGTTGCGGTTGGTGGTGGAGACGCAGCGCTCGCCTTCCGCCAGAATGCCCATGTAGCCGCCCAGGCACGGGCCGCAGGTGGGGGTGGAGACGATGCAGCCCGCATCAATGAAGGCGGTGGTCCAGCCGCGCAGGATGCACTCCTTGTAAACGGCCATGGTGGCGGGGATGATGATGCCGCGCACCCCCTTGGCGATGTGTCGGCCCTTGAGGATGTTGTAGGTGGCCTCCATGTCTTCCAGGCGTCCGTTGGTGCAGCTGCCAATGACGACCTGGTCAATTTTGATCGTTTTGCCCTCGGCGGCGGGGTGGGTGTTCTCCGGCAGATGGGGATAGCTGACGGTGGGTTCGAGCTGGGAAAGGTCGATCTCGATGGTCTGCTCGTACACGGCATCCGGGTCGGCCTCGTAGAAGACCGGCTCGCGCTGGCTGCGGCCCTTGAGGTAGGCTCTGGTGGTCTCGTCCACGGGGAAGATGCCGTTCTTGGCACCGGCCTCGATGGCCATGTTGCAGACGCACAGGCGGTCGTCCATGGTCAGGGAAGCCACGCCGGGGCCGGTGAACTCCATGGACTTGTACAGCGCACCGTCCACGCCGATCTGACCGATGATGTGGAGGATGAGGTCTTTGCCGGAGACGCGGGGGCCGAACTTGCCCTTGAGCACGAATCGGATGGCGGCAGGCACCTTGAACCATGCCATACCGGTGGCCATGCCCGCGGCCATGTCGGTGGAGCCCACGCCGGTGGAGAAGGCACCCAGCGCACCGTAGGTGCAGGTGTGGCTGTCGGCACCGATGACGCAGTCACCGGCGGTCACGATGCCTTTTCGGGCAGGAGGGCGTGTTCGATGCCCATCTGACCGACGTCGTAGAAATTGAGAATGTCGTATTTGTTGGCGAACTCACGGCACTGCTTGGACTGGGTGGCGCTCTTGATATCCTTGTTGGGGACGAAGTGGTCCAGCACGATGGCGATGTGCTCTTTGTCGAACACGCCGTCAAAGCCTGCCTTCTCGAACTCGTTGATGGCAACGGGGGTGGTGATGTCGTTGCCCAGCACGAGATCCAGCTTTGCGTTGATGAGCTGGCCTGCCTTGACCTCGGCCAGACCGGCATGTGCGGCTAAAATCTTCTGCGTCAGGGTCATTCCCATGGTGGTACTCTCCTTTTATGTGATATCTGCTGTTTGCCCTCTCAGTCTGCGAAGCAGACTGAGAGGGCAAGGCCTTTTACTTACGATTGATCGCACTTACCAGCGCTTTGATGCCGGCGACGATGATGTCGGTGTCGGTGCCGGCACCCCAGGTCATGCTGCCATCGCCCCAGGCCAGGCCGACATAGGAGGCGGCGCGGGAGGTGGAGCCTTCGTCCAGGCTGTGTTCGGAGTAGGCTTCGAGGTGGAAGTCCATCCCGGTCGCGCTCTGGATGGCGTTGGCCACGGCGTCCAAACGGCCGTTGCCCACCGAGGTGACGACCTTGCGCTGGCCGTTCAGCTCCAGCGTGACGGTCGCGGTGATGCCGTCCACCTGAGCGAAGTGTGCCTCGATGACCGAGAGCGGCTTATTTTTATTGAGGAAGCTCTCCTCGAAGATGCGGAGCACTTCGGAAGCACTCAGCTCCTTGTGGCTGTGGTCGGAGACATTCTTGACCTTGTAGCCCAGGTCTTCGCGCATCTTGGGGGGCAGATTGTAGCCGTAGTTCTGCTCCAGCACAAAGCCGATGCCGCCCTTGCCGCTCTGGCTGTTGATGCGGATGACGTCGGCGTCGTAGGTGCGGCCGATGTCGTGCGGGTCGATGGGGATGTAGGGGCAGGTCCAGCGGTGTTCGCCGTGCTCTTTGCGGTAGGCCATGCCCTTGGCGATGGCGTCCTGATGGCTGCCGGAGAAGGCGGCAAAGACCAGCTGGCCCGCATAGGGGGTGCGCTCGTAGATGTGCATCCGGGTCACACGCTCATAGGTGGCGCAGATGTCCGGCATGTTGGAAAAATCGAGTTTGGGGTCCACGCCGTGGCTGTACATGTTCATGGCCAGAGTGATGGCATCGACGTTGCCGGTGCGCTCGCCGTTGCCGAACAGGCAGCACTCCACGCGCTGTGCACCAGCCAGAACGGCCAGCTCGGCACAGGCTACGCCGGTGCCGCGGTCGTTGTGGGGGTGGGTGGAGATGATGACGCTGTCGCGGTGCTTGAGGTGCTTGTCGCAGTACTCGATCTGGTTTGCGTAGACGTGCGGCATGCTCATCTCAACGGTGACGGGCAGGTTGATGATCATCGGGCGGTCGGGCGTCGGCTCCATGATGTCCAGCACGGCGTTGCAGACCTCGACGGCATAATCGACCTCGGTGCCGGTGAAGCTCTCCGGGCTGTACTCGAACAGGAAGTTGCCCTCGTACTCCTGACTGAGCTGCTTGACCAGCCGGGCACCGTCGGTGGCGATCTTCTTGATCTCTTCCTTGCTCTTGTGGAACACCTGCTCACGCTGGGCCACGGAGGTGGAGTTGTAGAAGTGGATGACCGCGCGGGGCGCGCCCTTGACGGCCTCGAAGGTGCGGCGGATGATGTGGTCGCGGCACTGGGTCAGCACCTGCACGGTGACATCGTCGGGGATCATATCCTTCTCGATGAGGGTGCGCAGGAACTCGTATTCGGTCTCGCTGGCGGCAGGGAAGCCGACCTCGATCTCCTTGAAGCCGATCCGGACCAGCATCTGGAAGAACTCCAGCTTCTCTTCCAGACTCATGGGCACGATCAGTGCCTGATTGCCGTCGCGCAGGTCCACGCTGCACCATGCAGGTGCCTGTTCAATGTGATCTTTTTTGACCCAGCTGTCGTAACCGGCCGGTACGGGGTAATACCCCGGTGCGTACTTGGTAGCGTCCATCATATTCGTTGTCCTCCTGGCTTTTTCTTTCCTGCACTTGTTAAAAATCGTTCTGGCTCGTCGTTGTACAACCTCTCCGTCTCGTTGGCGAAACCGGAGAGGTTGTACAACGGAGCGTCTGCTCAAACGAAAAAAGGCTCCCGTCTCTCAAAGGACGAAATCCTCTGAGAGACGAGAGCCTGTAAGTTCTGTTACAGGGCACCCGTGGTACCACTCTCTTTGCTGGCAAGACCAGCCACTCACACGATCGGCTTTTGGCGGCGAATCGCTGCCCCGGTAACGGTGGGCATCCGTCAGGGCCTACTGTGGTTTCAGCTCTGCCGCTCAGGGGCCAGTAACCGAAGCTTCCCGCACCGCCTTGCACCACCCGGCGGCTCTCTGCAAGCAGAAAATACTTCGTTTTTTCCCCGTCAACGCATTTGCGCTTGTTTCAAAGTGAGCTTATTTTACCAGACCGGTCTGCCTCTGTCAAGCAGTTTGGCTCAGATGCAGAATGAAGAAAATTCAACTTTCGACGGAAAATTCCGGGCAGGTTTCATTCTTCGATGCACCGGAACCGGTCAGCGGCCAGCGGAAGTCTGTGCGTCGCCGGTCTCATCGATCATCATGACGTTGCCCTGGATGGGATTTTCCACCGGGGAGGCGTAGCCGCCGTAGTTCGAGTCGCGGCCGACGAGCAGGTCGCGGCGGCAGCGCAGGCCGACATGGAGGACGGCAGAACTGCCGATGTGGCGCAGGGTGACCTTGGTGGTGTCGCTCTGGCCCTCGCACAGCAGGGACAGGTTCAGGGTGGTGGAGGCCTTGTTGGTCGTCAGGACCACGGTGCGCACCCCGTTGTCCATCAGCTTGCGCATCTCACCGACGGTGGCGCGGAAGGTGGCGACATCCTCCGGGACGGAGAGGGTCAGAACCTGATCCTTCACCGAGGCGGTATAGAGCACCTGCTTGCCCAGCAGGCCCTTGACGGTGTATCTGGCCGAATAGGCCGGGTTGGAGGCAATCGTCGACTCCGAAGTCTGCGCATCGCCGGTCTCGGCGATCATCATGACGTTGCCCTGAATGGGGTCTTCCACCGGGGCGGCGTAGCCGCCGTAGTTCGGGTCACGCTCGGCAGTAGTCTGTGCATCGCTGCTGTGCAGGGCGATGTCGCCCTGGGTCATGGTACTCTCGTCCTGCGGGGGCAGATAGCCTGCTACAACAGCCTCGTCTGCGGCCGTTTCGGCGGAAGGCTCAGCGGCAAACGCACCGAGGCTCATGGACGCCATGGCGGACAGGATGAGGGCGGCGGCGATGGCCTGACGGCCAAATTTCGTATTCAAAATCTTCATGGATCATATCCTCCTGATTCAGGGGCTCGTTCGGCCCGTTCTGCCTTGTATACGAACCGGAGAAACGGATTATTGCAGCATCGCTGGAAAAATATTATTCCCGCTCCAGGATCTCCATGAATTCATCGCCGGTGATGGTCTCTTTCTGGTAGAGGTACTTGGCCAGCTCGTCCAGCTTCTGGCGGTTGTCGGTCAGGATCTGGATGGCCTTCTGGTGCTGGGCCCTGACCAGCTCCACGACCTTCTGGTCGATCTCGCGCTGGGTCTGGGCCGAGCAGGCCAGCGAGGTGTCGCCGCCCAGATACTGGTTGTTCACGGTCTCCAGTGCCACCATGTCGAACTCGTCGCTCATGCCGTAGCGGGTGAGCATGGCGCGGGCCAGCTTGGTGGCCTGCTCGATGTCGTTGGAAGCACCGGTGGTGATGGAACCGAACGCGACCTCCTCGGCAGCGCGGCCGCCGGTCAGGGTGGCGATCTTGTTTTCCAGCTCGGTCTTGTCCATCAGGTAGTGGTTGCCCTCTTCCACCTGCATGGTATAGCCCAGTGCGCCGGAGGTGCGGGGGATGATGGTGATCTTCTGCACCGGCGCGGAGTGGGTCTGCTTGGCGGCGACCAGCGCGTGGCCGATCTCGTGGTAGGCCACGATGCACTTTTCCTTGTCGGTGAGGATGGAATTCTTCTTCTGGTAGCCTGCAATGACCACTTCGATGCTCTCTTCGAGGTCAGCCTGGGTCACGCTCTTGCGGCCCGCGCGGACGGCCCGCAGCGCAGCCTCGTTGACGATGTTGGCCAGCTCGGCACCGGACGCACCGGAGGCCATCCGGGCCACGACGCTGAAATCAACGCCGGGAGCCAGCGCGATCTTTTTGGCGTGAACTTTCAAAATCTCTTCGCGGCCCTTCAGGTCGGGCAGCTCGACGGGAACGCGGCGGTCAAAGCGGCCGGGGCGGGTCAGAGCCGGGTCCAGAGACTCCGGACGGTTGGTGGCTGCCAGAATGATGACGCCGTTGTTGCCTTCAAAGCCGTCCATCTCGGTGAGCAGCTGGTTCAGGGTCTGTTCGCGCTCATCGTTGCCGCCGTACTGGCCGCTGTTGCGCTTCTGGCCGATGGCGTCGATCTCGTCAATGAAGACGATGCAGGGGGCTTTCTCCTTGGCCTGTTTGAACAGGTCGCGCACCTTGGAAGCGCCCATGCCCACGAACATCTCCACGAATTCGGAGCCGGACATGGAGAAGAAGGGCACGTTGGATTCACCGGCCACGGCCTTGGCCAGCATGGTCTTGCCGGTGCCCGGAGGGCCGACGAGCAGGATGCCCTTGGGCATCTGGGCACCGATGTCCTTGTATTTGCTGGGGTCATGTAGGTAGTTGACGACCTCCTGCAGGTTCTCCTTGGCTTCGTCCTCACCGGCCACATCCGCAAAGTGGATGCCCTCGGTGGACTGGACGTAGACCTTGGCATTGGATTTGCCCATGCCGCCGAACATCATCGAGTTGGGGCCGCCCATCTTTTCCATGAGCTTTTTGTTCATAAAGTTGCCCAGCGCGGTGAAGAGGACGATGGGCAGCACGAACCAGAGCAAAAAGCTGAGGATGGGCGAGGTCTGCTCCACGATCTCGCTGGAAAACGCAGCCCCGGCGTCATACAGGCGTTCGGTGAGGCTGGGGTCGTTCATCAGGCCGGTCCGGTAGACCTGGGTCTCGTCTTTGTCGGTAAAGATGATCTGGTTGCTCTCAATGTCCACACGGCCGATGTTCTTATCCTCGGTCATGCTCATAAAGGTGCCGTAATCCACCTCTTTGACCTGGCGCTCGCTCATCCACGGCACCAGAACGAGGTTGAGGAGCAGAAGCACCAGCAGCACGACGGTGTAATAGATGGCCAGCGGCTTTTTCGGCGTTTTGACTTCTTTCATGATGATCCTCCTTTTTTCAGGGTCTCTGCTGTTATGATACCACAACCGAAGTTCAGTTCCAGCATTTCCAGTGCCTTTTTGCAAAAACTTCGCGGTTTGTTCACAAAAGGTGCAGAACAAAAGGGCCTCCGCCCCACGGGGAGCAGAAGCCCTTTCGTTCACACACACATTTTCGGAGAAAAGGAGAGTGGATTCGGAGAATGGGGGAGTTCGATCGCACGAGCGGGCAAACAGGGGAGGGTCACTCGCCGCGGACGGCTGCAAAACCGGCTTCGAGGTCGGCGAGGATGTCGTCGATGTGCTCGGTGCCGATGGACAGGCGGATGGTGTTCTGGTAGATCTGCTGCTCGGCCAGTTCGGCGTCGTTCAGCTGGCTGTGGGTGGTGGAAGCCGGGTGGATGACCAGGCTCTTCACGTCGGCCACGTTGGCCAGCAGGGAGAAGATCTTCAGGTTGTCGATGAACTTGAAGGCTTCCTCGCGGCCGCCCTTGATATGAAAGGTAAAGATGGAGGCACCGCCGTTGGGGAAATACTTCTGATACAGCGCGTGGTCGGGGTGGTCGGGCAGGGAAGGATGGTTGACCTTCTCGACCTGGGGATGGTTGGCCAGGAACGCGACGACCTTCTTGGTGTTCTCGACGTGGCGCTCGATGCGCAGGCTCAGGGTCTCGGTGCCCTGCAGCAGCAGGAATGCGTTGAACGGAGAGATGGTGGCACCGGTATCGCGCAGCAGGATGGCGCGGATGTAGGTGACGAAGGCGGCGGGGCCGGCGGCATCGGCAAAGGAGACGCCGTGGTAGCTGGGGTTGGGGGCGGCGATGTTGGGATAACGGCCGCTGGCTTTCCAGTCGAAGTTGCCGCTGTCCACGATGATGCCGCCCAGCGTGGTGCCGTGGCCGCCGATGAACTTGGTGGCGGAGTGGACCACGATGTCTGCGCCGTGCTCGATGGGGCGGATCAGATACGGGGTGCCGAAGGTGTTATCAATGACCAGCGGCAGGCCATGCTTGTGGGCGATGGCTGCAATGGCGTCGATGTCGGGGATGTCGCTGTTGGGGTTGCCCAGGGTCTCCAGATAGACGGCCTTGGTGTTGGGCTGGATGGCGTTCTCCACCTCGGCCAGGTCGTGGGCGTTCACGAAGGTGGTGGTGATGCCGAACTGGGTCAGGGTGTGCTCCAGCAGGTTGTAGCTGCCGCCGTAGATGGTCTTCTGGGCCACGATGTGGTCACCGGCCTGTGCCAGAGCCTCGATGGTGTAGCTGATGGCGGCAGCACCGGAAGCGGTGGCCAGCGCAGCCACGCCGCCTTCCAGCGCGGCGATGCGCTTCTCGAAGACGTCCTGGGTGGAGTTGGTCAGGCGGCCATAGATGTTGCCTGCGTCAGCCAGACCGAAGCGGTCGGCGGCGTGCTGGCTGTTGCGGAAGACGTAGGACGTGGTCTGGTAGATGGGCACGGCGCGGGAATCGGTGGCGGGATCGGCCTGCTCCTGGCCAACGTGCAGCTGAAGGGTCTCGAATTTATAGTTAGACATGTTAATTACCTCTCCCTTTGTACAAATAGTATTATTTTTATCTACAAAAAATCCCGGTCGCTGAGGTCTCAAGACAGCGCACCGGGCAAGAAGATCCTGACGTGTTTCGGGGCTTTACCGGCACAGACACATTCGTCCGGCGGAGGGCAAAGCACAGCAGTTCGTCCAGAATTCTGCCCGGTCTGTGTACATTCGCCCACAACGGAAGTTTGCATGAAGCAGGTTTTTCCAAATCAGCGACATCGCGGTGCCCTCCTTTCTCTGAATTTCCCACCAAGTTGGTGGATTGGATGGTTGCATTATATCCCCATTTACCTAGATTGTCAATAGGTTTATGGAAGAAATTTCAAAATTTTTTGCAGCGGCGCAGAGCGGCATTTTTGGTTGACCGTCTGCCCTTCATGTTGTATACTGAATCTATTCTTTTGTCTTATGAAGGAGGGGAGCCGGGATGTCCATCGGGCCAAGTCGTCCGCTCGTGCTGGAAAAGCCGGACGCCATTGATCTGCAGCAGGCCGCGCGGTATTTTGGTCAGCGTGGCCCGGCGGATGAAGCGACGGCTTCTTTATTAGAACGATGTGCCGTGCCCATTCTGGCGGCGGCCACACCCCGCGCCGTCTGGCTGGAAGGGGATGTGCAGAGCCTTGCCGAAGCCGGGCTTCTGCTGGGGGAGGATGTCTTCCGCCACCTGACCGGCTGCAGCCATGCCGTTTTGCTGGCCGTGACCCTCGGCCCCGGTGTAGACGCGCAGATCCGCCGGGCCGGGGTGGGGGACATCGCGGCCGGGGTGGCGTCGGATGCGCTGGGCTCGGCATTGGCCGAGCAGATGGCAGATGCCGCCGAGGCGGAGCTGCGCCAGTGGGCCGCAGGGCAGGGCAGGTATCTGACGGGCCGCTATTCGCCCGGCTACGGCGACTGGCCCATCACGGTGCAGCCGCTGGTGGCCGCAGCACTGGACACCGCCCGCCGGGCGGGCCTCTGCGTGACGGACAGCAACCTGATGACGCCCCGCAAGAGCGTCACGGCGCTGCTGGGCGTCAGCGACCATCCGGTCCGGGGGCATCTGGCAGGGTGCGGCCACTGTGTGCTGCGCACCCGCTGCGAATATCGAAAGAGGGGGATCACCTGTGCAAGTGAATGAATTGTTTACCCAACCGAATACCATCCTGCTGGACGGCGGCATGGGCACCATGCTGCAGGCGGCCGGCCTGAAGCTGGGTGCCCGCCCGGAGGAGCTGAACCTGACTGACCCGGCCCTCATCGAGGGCATCCATGCGCAGTATGCCGCCGCAGGCAGCCGCATCATCAATGCGAACACCTTCGGCGCGTCAGCCCACAAGCTGGCGGGCAGCGCATACACGCTGGAAGAGGTCATCGCGGCGGGCATTGCGAACTGCAAGCGGGCCTGTGCGCCCTACGGCGCGCTGGCGGCGCTGGACGTCGGCCCGCTGGGCGAACTGCTGGAGCCCAACGGCACACTGGCCTTTGAAGACGCCGTGGCCGAGTTTGGCCGCATCGTCCGGGCGGGCGCTGCCGCCGGGGCCGACCTCATCTTCTTTGAGACCTTCACCGACCTGTACGAGCTGAAGGCTGCTCTGCTGGCCGCCAAAGAGAACAGCACCCTGCCCATCCTCGCCAGCATGAGTTTTGAGGCGGGCGGGCGCACCTTCACCGGCTGCACGGTCGAGAGCTTTGCGGCCACCGCACGTGGTCTGGGAGCGGATGCCATCGGCATCAACTGTTCGCTTGGCCCCAGGGAGATCTTCCCGATGGCAAAGCGGCTGGCCGAGGCCGTGCCCGGCAGCTTCCCGGTCTTCGTCAAGCCCAACGCGGGCCTGCCCCGCGCCGACGGCTCCGGCTACGACATCACCCCGCAGCTCTACGCCATGCAGATGAAGCCCTACCGGGAGCTGCACCTCTTTGCGGCAGGCGGCTGCTGCGGCACGACGCCGGAGTTCATCCGGCTGCTGAACGGTGTGTTTGCAGACTGTCGGCCCGGCCGGCCCGACCACCCCATGCAGTCGGTCATCTGCTCCCCGGTCAGCTGTGTCAACGTGGACGGCATCACCGTGGTGGGCGAGCGGATCAACCCCACCGGCAAAAAGCGGTTCCAGCAGGCCCTGCGCGAACGGGATATGAACTATATTCTGGAACAGGCGGTCAGCCAGGCCGAGGCCGGAGCGCAGATCCTGGACGTCAATGTGGGTGCGCCCGGTGTGGACGAGCCCGCGCTGATGGAACAGGTGGTCAAGGCCCTGCAAAGCGTGGTCAGCCTGCCGCTGCAGCTGGATTCCTCCCACGCCGATGCACTGGAACGCGGTCTGCGGGTCTACAACGGCAAGCCCATCGTCAACTCGGTGAACGGCGAGCCGGAAGTGCTGGAAAAGGTGCTGCCCCTCTGCAAAAAGTACGGTGCCGCCGTCGTCGGCCTGGCCATTGACAAAAAGGGCATCCAGCCTGGAGCGGAAGACCGCGTGGCCATCGCCCGCCGCATCAAGGAAGCGGCGCTGGCAGCGGGCATCCCGCAGGAGGATCTTTACATCGACTGCCTGACCTTGACGGCCAGCGCCCAGCAGAAGGATGTCCTCGCCACGGTGGAGGCCCTGCACACCTGCAAGACGGAACTCGGCGTCCGGACCATCCTGGGCGTGTCGAACATCAGCTTCGGCCTGCCCTGCCGCACCTACCTGAACACGACCTTCCTCACGATGGCCATGTACGCGGGGCTGGACCTCGCCATCATGAACCCATCCAGCGAGGAGATGATGGCGGCGGTCTACGCCTACAACGTTCTGACCAACCGGGACCCCCAGAGTACCCGGTACATCGAGCGGTATGCGAACCGGGTGCCCGCCTCCACGGCGCTGGCGCAGGCGAACCAGAACGCCGTGGCAGCGCAGGGCGCGCAGCCCGGCGATGCAGCAGAAGTCTCCGGCCCCTATGCGCCCCTCATCAAGGCAGTGGAAAAGGGCCTGAAGGGCGAAGCCGCCGCCCAGACCCGCGCCCTGCTGGAGACGAAGGAAGCGCTGGAACTGGTGGACGAAGCCCTCATCCCGGCGCTGGACATCGTGGGCAACAAGTACGAGAAGGGCACCCTCTATCTGCCGCAGCTGCTGCAGGCGGCCAGCGCTGCCCAGAGCGCCTTTGAGGAGATCAAGACGGCCATCGCCAAAAAAGGCGGCACCAGCGAGAGCAAGGGCCGCATCGTCATCGCCACGGTCAAGGGGGACGTCCACGACATCGGCAAGAACATCGTGAAGGTCATCCTCGAAAACTACGGCTTTGAGGTCATCGACCTGGGCCGCGACGTGCCGGTGGAGACGGTCGTGAATACCGTCCGGGAGAAGAACGTGCATCTGGTCGGCCTGTCCGCCCTGATGACGACCACCCTCAAGAGCATGGAGGAGACCATCGCGGCCCTCCATGCAGCCAAACTGGACTGCAAGATCATGGTCGGCGGTGCCGTCCTGACGCCGGAATACGCCGAAAAGATCGGCGCCGACTGGTACGCGAAGGACGCCAAACGCAGCGCCGACATCGCCAAGGAATTCTTCGGGGTCTAAAAAAGGGGCTGCTGCACAAGGCGAAAAGCCAGTGCAGCAGCCCCTTTCATAGTGTTCACTACCGTATCACAAAATGACTACGGACGCAAGGCGGATGCTTCTTGTTGGGGTGTGCCTGCCCCAAACCCTGCTGGGAACGAGTACGGCAAACTGGAAGTTGTTATTGTAAATCATTTTTTGATATTTCAATCGATGGATAGTGCTCTAAACTTGTTAAGTCAACATCTAATGGAGTAACGTATTCCATATAAAATTTTTCAGGATTTTTATCTTGCAATTTTTTAAGTTTATTCCTAATTTTTTCCTCCTCTGTAGAAACAAAAACCACTGATACTACTCCTACCTTTTCACTTGGATTCATTCTGCTATCTTCAACATTTCCACATAAAATCATTCTAACTGTATTCATAATAATCCTCCTCCACATATAACTCCCGATTTGTTGAACTAAGCCGAGTATACCACACTCCCCCCATGAAAGAACACCCCGATATAGTGGGATTTTGCCATTTTCCTGCGTACGTGCGTACACGCACCGCAAAACCTCCGGTAAACAAAAAACGTACCCGAACCCTTTTTCATAAAGAACCGGGTTCGTACGACCTTGGTAGACATTCCTACGGGTCCAGGAACCGCGGGCTAAGCAACAGCCCAACTGGGCTGATTGCTTACTCTGCCGACTGGCGTCGTCAGAGCCGCCCTGTTCGAGTTCTGCACCGCCCACCACAAACAAAAAATCCTCAGACATTTGTCTGAGGATTTTTGTGGTGGAGCATTGTTCACAGCAGGCGAACCCGAAAACCTTATACAGCCCGGTGAATCCCAAAGAACGGCTCCACGGTAGAAGCGGCTTTTCCGTTGGCAGATGCCTGTTTCAAACCATAGTTCTTTCGAGCGACAGCTTCCACAAAGACACGGTCTTTTTCGGAAGCATTGTAATAATCCACACCGAAGCGTTTGCAGGTTGAAAACAATTCGTCCAGCCACGACATCGTTTCATCGGACATTGGGGAAAAGACAATATCCAAATCTTTGCTATATTCTTTCATACGGCTTCCTCCTTCAATTTCAGAAAAGGTAAGAAGAAAAGATGTTTTTCGCGGCTTCATCTGCAATCATAAAGGTTTTCGGGCCATCCGGATACAGAGATGCGACTGGTCGTGCACCAAAATCACAGATATAGTGCTGTTCCAGATCATCGGTCTTTGCTTCAAACACCACGACGCCATTGCAGCTCGCATCAATAGAAAGCTGTATGCCGAACGCAATCATAGCTTTGCCGATGCCGGAATATTTTTTGTGTTCCACTAAAGTTGGGTTGCTTTCTGGCTGGCTCTCAATATAGGCAATGTAAACGGCAACGCTTCCTTTCCGGACACGATAGGCTCCCAGCGCGATGATCTCACCATCTTCGGTTTTGGCTGCATACTTTTCTTTTTGAGGGTCAAGGATGAAATCTGTGTTCCAGACTGTCTGCCAGCCGTTCCGCGTTGCAGCCAAATCAGCTTTGGTGGCTGCATCAATTTCAATGTTGACCCGGTTTCCGGTGGCTGACTCGGTCACATAGTATTGCAGAAACATCCAATCACCTCTTTTTATATAGTATAACGAAACTGCGGAAAATTTTCAAGAATGCCGATGGAAAACATAGCAGGCAAGAACCGCCCCATGGGCAGTTCCCCGATGCGATGAGGATGTGCGGCGAACTTATTCGTTCCAATGTTCAAGTTCTTCAGCGGGGTATGCTTTTGTCCAATGATAGGGCTGCAATTCTTTCAGCTGTACGAATTTGATTTTTTCTTCTTCTGTGGTAACTGCTACCTGCACATCTTCACCCCAGTATCTTAATCTCTCCTGGCAAATACCGCACGGAGACAATATCTGATAGGGGGATTTCTCATCTTTACGGACAAGACACATGCAATGCGTTACCTTTTCATTGAATTTATGTGCTTCAAGCATTGCACCTGTCTCGATACACAAAACAGCAGATGCGTTAGCAGTCTCAATGCTGACACTTGTGTAATAATTTCCATTCGATGTATGCACGACGCCAGCACCACCCCAGCCGACAGGATACCGTGTTTCAATCAGTTCTACCGCCCTGCGGTACATTTCGTTTTCGATTTCATAGTTTCTCATATAAATCTCCATGCCAACCGGTTGCGGAAAATCTGGAAGAAGCTGTTCTTCACGAACGGCTTCCCGGTGCGGGTACGCAGGCCGCGCTCATTCAGGGATGCGGCAATCTTCTCAGCCGGTTCGCCGTCGGCGTACCGGGTGAAGATCTCCTGCACGATGGGAGCCGTTTCCGGGTCGATATGGTACAGCCTGTCCTCCTTGCCGATGGTGAAGCCCAGCGGCACCACACCGCCGTTGTATTTGCATTGGAGGGCATTTTTCGCGCTCACCGCGCGCCACTTTCAGGGGGCAAGCTCGGCGGAATAGTATTCCGCCATGCCGATAAGCATACTCTCCACCATAATGCCTTCAGGCCCCTGCGAAATGGGTTCCATAGCAGACACCAGATGGACACCGTTCTTTTCCAGCTGGTACTTGTAGTTCACGGCATCGAATCGGTTCCGGGCAAAGCGGTCCAGCTTCCAGACCAGAACCACATCGAAGATTTTCTTTCCGCTGTCCTTGATCATCCGCTGAAAGTCTGGGCGGTCATCCGTTTTGGCAGAGTAGGCACGGTCAATGTAGGTGCCGACCACGGTGATGCCGTTCTTCTCGGCGTAGGCCTTGCAGTCGCGCAACTGTCCCTCAATGGACGCTTCTCGCTGGCTGTCGGATGAATAGCGGGCGTAGATTACGGCGGTCATGGTTGCACCTCCTTGGCGTGTATTCGACTTGCCTTTATAGTATCGGGTCAAGCGCAGATTTGTCAACAATCTGCGAGCAGAATCGACTCGATTATGATACCACATCTTTGGCCGGATTGCAAGCCTTTTTGCAAATTTCTGCAAAAATCATTGCAGAGCCTTCCGGATGATGTTGTAGAGCACGGGTTTCATGGCGTCGATGTGGTCGGGTTTGCCTTCAAGGATGGACGAGTAGCACACCGACATGCACATGCTGCCCAGCGCCGTGATGCGCTGATAGACTTCGCGCTCGGTCAGGCCGGCCATTTCGGGGCTGGACATGATGGCGTGGAGCAGTTTGCGCATCAGCGGCTCGGCCTCGCCGGAGGCTTCGATCTTGTCCAGTCCCGGCCAGACGAAGCTGCGCTCCAGAAAACGGAGCATCAGGGTGTCGTTCCGCAGGGCCTCGATGATGTGGTCGATGACGAAGATCATCTTGTCGGGAAAATCCATCGGCGCGCTGGCGCGCTCACAGGCCGTCACGGCGTCGTCCAGCAGCTGGTAGCTCACGCGGGCCAGAAGCGCCTGGGTCACAGCACCTTTGTCGGCAAAATAGAGATAGAAGGTGCCTTTGCCCACCTTGGCGCGGGAGGTGATATCCTCCACGCTGGTCTTGGATGCGCCCCGTTCCAGGAACAGCTCGTATGCTGCATCCAGAAGCGCCCGGCGCTTTTCCTGCTTTTTGCCTTCCACGGTATTCATGCTTTGGGTCGATTCCTCTTTTCTGCGATGTTCTGTCGTGTAAACATTATTTTAGCAATGCTTTCCTCCCGGCGCAAGCCCCAAATAGCCGATCGGTGTTAGACAATTTTCAGCGGATGATAAAAAAACTGACGTTTGGTCAGTTTTTGTCTTGACACTTTCCGCCAACTGGTTATAATAGTGCTTGCTCAGAAGTGACTGCGAGTCATTTTTGAACGCCAGTTCTGTTCCAACATTTCAATGGAGGGTTTTCATGAAAAAGATCGCACAGGGCATTGTGCGTCTGCGCAAACTGATCTTAACAGTAGCCATCCTGCTGTTGATCCCTTCCGCGATAGGCGCCGTTGCCACCCGCATCAACTACGACGTCCTCACCTATCTGCCGCAGGAGCTTGACTCCATGATCGGCGAACGGGCATTGGAGGACGACTTCCATCTGGCCTCCACCGGTATGATCACGGTCGAGGGCCTGCCCACGAACGAGCTCATCGCCATGAAGAAGGACATCGACGCCGTGCCCGGTGTCACCCAGACCTTCTGGCTGAGCGATGTGATCGACCCCAGCATCCCTACCGAGATGCTCCCGGCGGACATCCAGCAGTTCATGTTCGGCAAAAATGATTCCACCATGCTCATCGTCCGGTTCGACGGCCCCAGCGCCAGCGACGAGACGATGAACGCGGTCCAGGAGATCAAGAAGGTGCTCCGGAAGGATACCTTCTTTGGCGGCATGAGCGTCATCCTGCAGGACACCAAGGCCCTGATCAATGAGGAGATGCCGCTGTATATCCTGTGCGCTGTGGGCGCCAGTATGCTGGTGCTGTTCCTCTCGCTGGAGAGCACCATCACCCCGGTGCTGTTCATGCTGGGCCTGCTGTTCCCCATCGTGTACAACTTTGGCACGAACATCTTCCTCGGCCAGATCAGCTACATCACCCAGGCGCTGTCTACCGTGCTGCAACTGGGCGTCACGATGGACTTCTCCATCTTTCTGCTGCACCGCTATCAGGAGGAAAAAGAGCTTCGCTCCTCCAATGAGGAAGCCATGGTCAGTGCCATCTGCAAGACCATGACCTCTATCTCCGCTTCGTCGCTGACCACCATCGCAGGCTTCCTGGCCCTGTGCGCCATGCGCCTGACGCTGGGCCGCGACATCGGCATCGTTATGGCAAAAGGCGTGGCGCTGGGCGTCATCTGCACCGTCGTCATCCTGCCGGCACTGATCCTGACCTTTGATAAGTGGGTCGAGAAATACAAGCACCGCACCATCATCCCGCAGCTGACCAGGACCAGCTACTTCGTTTCCAAACACGCAGCCCCCATTGTGGCGGTCTTCCTCGTGCTGCTGGTGCCCTTTGTGGCGGCGCAGCAGAAGACCGAAGTCTACTACACCCTGTTCGATTCGCTGCCCCAGGACCTGACCGGCATCGTCGGCACCAACAAGCTGGGCGAGGATTTCGGCATGACCACCTCGCACTTCATTCTGGTGCATGACGACCTGACCGCCACCCAGGTCTCCGACCTGTGCGACGAACTCAAGGACGTGGACGGCATCACTCAGGTCATCAGCCTGGATTCCGTCACCGGCCCCGGCTTTGATACCGGCCTGCTGCCCGACAGCGTGACCGAGATCCTGCAGTCCGGCGGGTACAAGCTCATCCTCGCCAACAGCTCTTATAAGACCGGTACCGACGCCATCAACAACCAGCTGGACGAGATGAACACCGCCATCAAGGCGGTGGACCCCGAAGGCGTCATCACCGGCGAGGGTGCCATGACCAAAGACCTGATCGAGGTCGCAGATGTGGACTTCAAAAACGTCAACGTCTGGTCCATCCTGGCCGTTGCCGCCATCATCCTGATCTCCTTCCGCAGCCTGTCCATCCCGGTGCTGCTGGTGGCCAGCATTGAAGCCGCCATCTCCATCAACATGGGCATCCCGTACTTCACCGGCACCCAGCTGCCGTTCATCGCCAGTATCGTCATCGGCACCATCCAGCTGGGCGCGACCGTGGACTACTCCATCCTGATGACCACCCGTTACCACGAGGAGCGCAGCTACGGCCGCACCCCGAAGGAAGCAGCCCAGCAGTCGCTGGAGCATTGCAGCCAGTCCATCCTGACCAGCGGCCTGACCTTCTTCGCCGCCACCGTCGGCGTGGCAGCCATCAGTAAGATGGAGCTGCTGAAGAGCATCTGCCTGCTCATCTCCCGCGGCGCACTCATCAGCATGGCGGTCATCCTGATCGTCCTGCCCGCTGCCCTGATGCTGCTGGACTGGATCATCCGCCACACCACCCTGCACTGGCTGGTCCCCGAACCTGCCTCGAAATCTGAAAAGGAGTAATCACCATGAAGAAATCGCTTCGTTTCGCCAGTGCGGCGCTGGCGCTGACTCTCGCCGCCAGCATGACGATGCCTGCCTTTGCCGCAGGCAAGTCCGATTTTGCCAAGTCTGAGAATGTCTACGCGGTCATGAACGCCGATGGCTCCATCAAGAGCACCACCGTCAGCGAGCATCTGTACAACGCCAACGGCCTGTCCGGCGTGACCGATGTCTCTTCCCTGACCGACATCCAGAACACCGAGAGCGATGCCGCCTTTACCCAGGACGGCGAAAAGCTGGTCTGGAACACCGATGACACCGACGTCTATTATAAAGGGACCACCGACCGTGACCTGCCCATCTCGGCCAAAGTCACCTATACGCTGGACGGCGTGACCGACAGCCTGGAGAACCTGATGGGCAAGAGCGGCCACCTGACCATTCAAATCGACCTGACCAACAACGAGACCGGCACCGTGAATGTCAACGGCACCGACCGCACCATCGTCACCCCGCTCATCACGGCGGTGGGCGTCATCTTTGGGGAGGACGCCTCCAATGTGACCGCTGAGCACGGCGTGATCGAGTCTGCCGCCAAGAGCAACGTGGCCGCGTTCGTCACCCTGCCCGGCGTGAAGGATTCGCTGTCCGGCCTGCTGCCGAAGGACCTCTCTACGGTGGAAGATTATTTGCAGGACAGCGTGACGGTGGAAGCCGATGTGGAAAATCTGGCAGCTCCGCAGATCATGCTGGCCGCAGCCACCAGCCCCGATGCACTGGGCACGGACAATGTCTTTGACCTCGACAGCATCAACGAGCTGACCGACGGCATCCAGCAGCTGAACGACGCCATGAGCCAGCTCATGGACGGTGCGTCTCAGCTGGAAGACGGCGTCTCGCAGCTGGCCGGCGGTACGCTGGCTCTGCTGGATGGTGCATCCCAGCTGAAGACCGGTGTTGCCGCGCTGGACAACGGCCTCGGCCAGCTGACCAACGGCCTCGACACCCTGACCTCCAACAATGCCGCCCTGAATGCTGGTGCCCAGCAGGTGGCCGACGGCGTTCTGGCTTCCGCAAACAAGACCCTGATGGAGGGCGGCCTCATCGACACCCCCATGACCTGGGACAACTATGAAGCCGTCATCGACGAAGTCCTGACCATGAACGACAAGACGCTGGCCGCTGCCCGCAAGAAGATGGTCCGCACCATCTGGGAGCAGGCCCCCAGCTTCAAGGACAGCCAGCTCGACCTGGCCCTCTACCTCTCCGCGACCAAGACCGACCATGATCTGGAAGCAGCCCTCCGCCTGATGCAGAGCTATGACCCCTCCATGATCTGCGGTCTGGTGCAGCTGCTGACCAATGCCGACGCCCAGCAGATTGCCCACGAGGAGCTCAAGCTGCAGGCCGAGAACAGCGACGATATCGCCAGCGTCCGCGCCCTGAAGACCAGCCTGAGCCAGATCCAGTACTTCGTTTCCAGCGTCAACCAGTACACCAGCGGTGTCGCCACTGCGGCCGACGGTGCCCACTCTGCCAAGGACGGCAGCGCCAAGCTGGCCTCCGGCAGCAAGACCCTTTACGATGGCGTGAACACCCTGAATAACGGCGTCAGCCAGCTGACCGACGGTGCCACCCAGCTGAGCAATGGCCTGGTCCAGTTCAACGAGGAGGGCATCTCCAAGCTGACCGGCTCGCTGGACACCGACCAGATCCACGCCCTGAAGACGGTCCTGGACGAGATGACCAGCCGCCTGGAGAACTACACCAGCTTCGCCGGTGCACCGGAAGGCGCTTCTTCCAACGTGAAGTTCATCTACAAGACCGGTGAGACCGTGGCCGCCGCCGAGAATACGGCTGTAGCCGAGACCACCACCCAGGACGCAGAACTGAGCCATTACCTGCGTCTTGCGGGCATTCAGGCCCAGGTGACCAAGGTGCTGGAAGCCGACCCCGCCTATTTCGATATCCAAAAAACTGACGAGGGCGTGTACACCATCGAGGCCATCAAGGACTATAAGGGCGAAAAGCCCCTTACCGTGCAGGCCGACGACGGCAAGCAGTACACCTTTACCGTGACCGGCAAAGAGGAGTGCTACTACATCGCCTTTGGGCTGTATTTAGAGGACGGCGACGAGCTGCTGTTCCAGTCCGGCCTTGTAGCGCCTGGGTTGTATGTGCAAAAGATGGAGATGACCCGCGCCCTTGCCCCCGGCGAGTACCCGGCCTATGTGGTGTGCCAGCCCTATCTTTCGGACCGCACCACCAAGACCAACAGCGGCATCGTAAAGCTGACACTGACCGTGGGCTGAGCCCCTTGCGGTGAGCAAGACAGGCAGTGTTGACGATAAAAAAGAACTGAATTGGGGATCAACAAACCATACGGTGTGAAAGGAGTAGGCAGATCCAAGGCTGACCGTCAGCTGCGGGCCCCATTGCCGAACAAAGATTATGAAGTTAACGAAAAAGGCCGCCGCCCTGCTCCTTGCAGCCTCTCTGGCGGTGTCCGTCTGCGCGACCCCGGTGTTTGCAGCTTACCCGAAGATGGGTTCGAATCCTGTCAATAGTAATAATGCTATTGCTGGTATTACGACCGGGGACACCCAGATCCGTTACAAGGTTACGGAAAGTTATATGTGGTCTGTTCCGGCTACCATTGACTTTGGTGTAAATGCTGGTGAGAATAACACTTCTACGGTCAATGCCACGTTGGACAAAGACAAACCTGGTACGAAAGCAGACAACGACGGCACAGGCAAATGGAAGGGCACTGCACCGAGGATTGTGGTCTCCAAGAACGTTATTGGTGTCGGTAAGAAATTGCAGATTACCGTTGATACTGAAGGACATACTGCTACGTCTTACGAAAATGGTAAATTCTATGTGGAGCCGGCCGGGACTAATGAAAGGCTTTACTTTACCATTACCAAGCCTGCTGCTACTGGTGGTACCGAGCAAGAACTGACCGGCACTGACAACGAGGTCCTGCGTGTTCCCTCTGGTACGAACACTGCTAATCAGGAGTTGGTGTTTACTTTGACAACCACTTCTGAAACTGCTGAAAAGGCTGGCGACTATGAAGGCTACGTCGCTTTTTCTAGTAAGATTGTTGACTAACCCCCGCACCCAAACCTGAATCATACCTGAAGCCCAGAGGGGAGACGGGAGATGTTCCCTCTCCCTTTTTTGAGTTTTGCGGCAAAAAGCAACCACCCACACAAGGAGGATACACCATGAAACATTGTGCAAAAAAACTGCTGGGCCTTGCGTTTGCGCTGGCTCTGTGCCTTGCAGTGGGTGGAACTGCGCTTGCCCAAACGCCGGAATTTGCCGAAGCGCCGGACACTCTGCCGGAGCAGGAAATGCTTGCCTACGAGCAGAATGTTACCGCCGAACCGGGCACGAACACTATCGATAAGCTTGCGACTGAAGGCTATCAGGTCACCATCCCCACCACCGTGGAGGTGAAAAGCGGGACGGATACGAGTGAGCTGAAAATTACGGCAGAGATGAAGCAGTGGCGCACGTTGGAAATTGACATTGCATCGAATAATAGCTGGAAACTGGCGTATGACGGTGCTGCGGGTACAAATGCGCCACAGGTGGATTATACGCTGAAAAATACAGTGGACGGGGGCACACGTCCCAAGGCATGATATGGACTTATGATGCTACGAATCATAAAATCGCCTATACAACAACACGCCTTACTGCGGTTGACAAAGCAGAGATCCCCCCCTTTCTGTCAACGTGACAGATCCCAGCCAAGCCACTATGAGCGGCACTTACTCCGATACGCTCGCGTTTGATTTTAAAATCACGAAACAAAGCGTTACCTATACCATCAATGTGTATGGGCAGAATATTACAACAAAAGCCGATGGCAGAGCCGGTGTGGAGAGTGTAGTTGCATCCGGTACAACAACAAATGGGAGCACACGCACAGAAGGAACTGTGGACGATAGCAAGGTGAGAGAAAACACCTACACACAAACCTATACGCTGGAGTATGGTTTTGCAAACGATTATCCTGACGGAGGAAATCCAGCAACTACTTGGACGCGCACCCGACCTACGAATGATAACGGAGAAGATGAACGCTGCTGGGAAGATTTAGCCTCGCTAGAAATGACACCGAGCACGGACTATGCAGCCGGAATCCGGAACGTTACCATCAACCTGAACCTTGTGCGCAAGTGGTACTGGCTGGATGTGAACGGCGCTACGGATTACACTGGTACTAGTGGTCAAGAGAGCAACGGCAATCAGGGCGGACGCATCGGCGGCTATGTGAATATGCAGGTGTCCGCAGATGACGGAGCAACATGGGCAAAATGGTACTGGTATAATAACGGCGATGATTATTGGGAGAAGCTCCCCTATGGCATCCACTTTAAGCTGGGCTTGCACCATGTCAAAAACGGCTATGTCTATGATATGGGAACAGACGGCGGTGTTAAGATCATTGCAAATAAACAGAAAACTGAAACCGCGCCCGGAGAAAAAGAGGGCGACACCACCTACTATGTGTACAAGGGTACGCTGACCGGCGAGTGGACGGACACGGTTGAGGGAAATAAAAACCGCTATTGCTACATCCCTTGCTATAAAAAGGGCATTACCTACTTCGCCAACGGCGGCACAGGCGGTACGGAAAGCGTTAATGATGGCAACCCGCCGCGCACGAATGTACTGTATGAGAAAACCGAAACGCTGAAAGACCCGGAGCAGTTAGGAATTATCCCGCCCACCGGCATGATATTTGCCGGGTGGAGCACCAGTGCCGATTACCCCACAACAGGTAAGCTTTTATCAACCGAGCAATGACGTTGGCAGTGTTGAATGGGAAAAATACACAGACACGAGCAAACGGCCAAAACTTGACGGAAAAACAGACGATGAAAAGCGCGAGCTTTATGCGGTTTGGGGCTATAAAACCGATATCAAAATCGCCTTTGAGAACAAATCGGGCAGTACGGATAAGAATGCCTTAGGCGTGTTCGAGACCGTCCAAAAAAGAGGTTTTGAAAACGGGCAGACACTGAAAACCGATAAGATCGTGATTCCCGGGCAGACGCTGACGCTGGATTTGAACGATACGAACGTGACGGCGGCGATCAACACTGCAACGAATGCTGTGAATAAGGAAACCGGAGAGGCTGCAACTAATGGCAAAATCTGGGATCTTGCACAGACCTACACCATCACGGTACCCCAAAAACAAAACCGCTACGCTCCGGTTTGAGATCCCGCGCAAGCGCTACCTGCTGAACGTTATGGCAGTGCTTTCTACGAGTGGAAATACAGTTGCATTACCCGCTGACGCAGCAGAGGCGGCGAAGTATGGAACTTTCCATGTGAAGTCCAACGGTAGTTACCAGACTGCCGTCACCCAGACCGCGGCTGATGATGAGGGAGGTGTCGCCGATCTGATGCAGCCCCTCGGTCAGCGTTGGCAGAACGCCCTGATCCGGCGTGTAAAGCCCACCGATGCCGGGGATGCGGATCATTCCGCCGTGGGTGTGGCCGCAGAGCGCCAGATCGACCGGCACGTCAGAGAAGAAGCCGTCCTCCAGAAAATATTCCGGGTAGTGGACCAGCAGCAGCTTGAAGGCATCCAGCTGCTCAAAACTCTCGAAATATGCACTGGCGTACCGCTCGTAGGAAGCGGGTGCTTCGGCCACGCCGCCGATGGCGATGGTGTTGCCGTTGACCTCCAGCGTCTCGGTCTCGTCTGCCAGGAAGTGGACGCCGATGGCCTCCAGATCTGTCCCGATGGGGGAGTTGTGAAAAACGATCTTGGGCCATTCGTGGTTGCCGGGCACGTAGTACACCGGTGCAATCTTGACCAGCTCGGTGCACAGGTCGGTGACGACGGAATAGTCGTCCACCAGTTTGTCGTTCATGTCGCCGGTGATGGCGATGATGTCCGGCTTGAGCGCGGTGATCCGCTCGATCAGATCCGCATTGTGGTCGCCGAACTCATGCAGATGCAGATCGGACAGCTGAACGACCCGGACGTTCGAGGTCAGCTTGTCGGACTGGACCTGATAGTAGCTCTCGACAAAGCTCTGATGCTTTGCAATAAGGGTGAAGATGCCCCACAGGGCCGCCAGCAGCACCGCCAGCCCCAACACGAACTGAAGGATGCCCAGGACGATCTTTTTCAAAGGGCCGAAACGGGCCTTGCGGGGTGCGTAATGAGAAGCCAAAGATTATCCCTCCTGTCTGGTTTTAGAGCGCATTGCCTCACGCAGCAGTGCGCGGATGGAATAGGCATTGTTGGCCTTGCTCTCCGAAATGCCGATGGCGTATTCGTAGGTCGCCTCGGTGCTCTCGGCGTTGTAGGCCGCGATGAGGCGGTGGAAGTAATCGGCAAAGCTCTCAGCGTCCTCCATCCGGCACTGGTCGAAGAAGCCGATGAACTGCTGGCCGCCGTTGTAATAGACGGTGCCGCAGGTGGCCGAGGCTTCCTTCAGGAAGCCGGCAAACTGGTCCAGCATCGCGTTGCCGCGTTCGCGGCCGTAGGCGGTGTTGATCTGGCTCAGGTTGGCCAGCTCCACCACCACACAAACGGTATCGTCCGGCAGGACGCGGCCGCTGTTGTTCCGGATGAACAGATCGCAGGCGGTGCGGTTGGGCATATCCAGCGACTGCTCGGTGAAGAACAGGTATTCCACAAAGTCCTGGATACGGCCCAGCAGGATGGCGCCGCAGACGCCCAGGATGAAGAAGACCGCAACGCCCAGCAGGATGTACAGCTTGACGTTGATCTTCTCGCTGACCGTGGTGCTGGCCAGAACGCCCAGATTGACCGCGCCGCAGTATTCATTGTACTCCTTCATGGTGATGGAGAGGCTCTCATACAGGGAGTTCAGCTGACTCTGCAGGGCGTCGATCTCCTGTTCCACAGACTGCTGGGAGAAGGCCTTGTTCTCGCTGGAAACGTCCGTGGAGTCGGCCGCATCCTGGAACACGTCGATGATATACTGGCAGTAGGCAGCGTCGATGACGTTGCTGGACTTGCGGTTCAGGATCGTCACGTAGTCGCTGATGAGGGTGTCGTAGACGGTGGTGCGGTCTACTTTGGTGTCATACTCGTAGACATCGCTCAGCACGAAGCCGCCGGCGTCATCCTCGGTGCCGGTCCGGGCTCCTCTTTGATAGTAGAGGGAGCCGTCCTTGTTCTTGTTGCCGTAGCTCTGGATGACTTCCAGTACGGCGGCGACCTTCTCGGTGTCCACATCGCCGTCCATGACGTAGGTGTTGTAGCGTTCCTGGTATTTTTTGAGCAGGACTTCCCGGTTCTGCGTCAGCTTGCCGCCCAAAATCTCGGAGAAGAGATAGGGGATCTCAACGTCGCCGACGTAGTTGTACTCATCGAGCAGGTCCGAGAGAGACATCCCGGTGTGGGAAGAGATGAACTCCGGGTGCGATTTCTGGCAGTTGATGAGGTTGGAGGAGATCTCGGAAACGGTGTTTTTCAGGATCTCCGCCTGTTCGAGGTAGTCGTAGCCGTGGCCGTCCAGCGCAGAGGCATTGTTGGGGATGGTGTAATAGTCCACGTATTTTTCGCCGAAGCTGGCAAAGTAGCAGCTCAGGATCTCATCCAGCATGGTGCGGGCGTACTCGGTGTTGTAATTGCTGCTGAGCGAGAGCGTGACGAGGTATTCGGTGGATTGGTATTCCTCCACATCCTCACCTTTTTCAATTTTGGCCGCCTGGGTCTTGGCCACATCGTCGGGCACGATGGGGGTGACCGTGCCGCCGGAGCGGATGGTATCCACGTTGACGGTCAGGTCCAGATTTTCAATGGCCTGCTTGACGACGGAGGAAGAGAAGATCTCCGAAACATCCAGTTCGCCGCCGCTGGGGGTCTTGCCGTCCTCGGCCTGGGAGTAGTTGTATTTGATGATGGACTGCGCCGTATAGGCCTGATTGCTGGTGGCATAGCGCATGAAGAACACACCCGCACAGAACGACATCAGCGCGATGAGCGGCCACCATTTTTTCAGATATCGGATGATGTTAAAGCTTTTCATTTCGTTTTGTCCTTATCGCGGATGACTTTGCTCTTGGCGAGGACCCAGGCGCAGAGTGCACAGAACGTGACGCCGCCGGTCAGGATCATCCACTTGATGCTCAGCTCGTCGGCCAGAGAACGTTTCTCAAAACTGATGGTCAGGTAGTTTTTGGTCTTGTAGCGGATGTATTCCTTGTTGAGGATCCGGGAGGTCTCGATGAGGTTCTCCAGCTTCTGCTTCATATCCTGGATCATGCTCTCGGCGGTCGCGACGCTGGAAGGCGTATTGGCCGTCTGGGCATTCATCTGGCGGATGGCGTATTCGTTTTTCTGGATGATGGCCATCGTATCGTTGGCGGAGTCGTTGGCGCTCTCGGCTGCCGAGGCCTGGTAGTCGATGGCGACCTTGGTGCGGGACATATAGAAGTTGTTCTGGGTGTCCAGCGTGGGGATCAGAACAACGGCAGTCAGGGCCGAGTCATAGATTTCGATGGTGTGCAGGCGGTTCTGGTATTCGGCCATGAGTTTCTGGTAGCTGATGTTATTCAGAAAGTTCTGGTATTCCAGCTTGCTGATGTAGCGTTCCCGGTTTTTGGAGAGGCCGCTCTGCAAAACATAGGAATCGTATTTTTCAAGGTCGATGCTGGTGAAATTGTCCACCTTCTGGCGCAGAGAGGTGAAGGTCTCGCCGGTGAGTTCGGAGCGGAAGGTGCCGTTCTCCTTGGCGTTGGTGTTCAGGAAGCGGTGGAGCTTCTGGCACTCCTTATCAAAGAAGGAGCCGATCTCCATGTACTCCTGCTTGTCGCACTCGGACCAATCGGGGGAGATACCCATCTCGACGTAGGTATAGTCCTCGTAGAAGACCTCTTTGTAGGACTCGACGATCAGGCCGAGCATATCTCTGGCCGAGATGCGGGGGCCGATCTCGTCGTTCTTTTCGTAGGTGATGGTGTAGGTGGTGGCGATCTTATAGCTCGTGGTGTCGGAAGGCAGCTGCATTCCGTTGACGTTGGAAGCCCAGGCCGTGATGTTTTCAGCCATATCCTGCGCGGTGACCTGGCCTTCGAGGCCGGCCTTTGCGATGGCGCGGTCCAGCACGTCGTCCGATTTGATGAGCGAGATGTTGAACCGGGTGTTGTTGGGGTAAAGCCCTCTGGTGGCTTCCTCGTAGTTCAGGGCGATCATCATCTTTGCGGTGCGGGCTTTCAGGTGGTACATCACAAAGCTGGTGGAGCACATCACCAGAAGGATGAGGGCCAGGTAGAGGAGGCGGTGCTTCCACAGCCCCTGGCAGAGAAGCTCGACCAGCGCCCAGAACTTACTTTTTTGCGGGCGGTTCGGTTGGTTTGTTTTGGGAGATGGCATGGTTGTAGATCACCTCGTTTCGATCCAGCAGCTTCATGGCGTGGCCGATGGGCAGCAGCATGAAGATCGTGTTCATATAACAGTAAAAGGCGGTGTTGTCGGTCGCGTAGGTCACAAACGCATAAATGGTGCAGTACAACAGCAGGAAAGCGGTCTCGGTGCCGTACTGCTTCTGGCACCAGACGACCTTGCCCTGCCAGCTGAGCCAGATCCAGAAGGAAAAGCCCCAGAAGCCAAGCTCAATGTACATGGTCACAAGGTCGTTGTGCATCCCGCCGAAGTCGTGGGTGCCAAAGACGCCGATGCCCGCTGCATTCATGATGCTGATATACCGCGTGACCCAGCCGATGCCGTAGCCGCGGAACGTAGGGCTGAAGGAATACAGGTCGGTGAAGGCTTCGTACAGGCCTTTGCGGCCCATGGTGTCGATGCCCAGGGTGTCCACCGTCCAGCTGAACAGGCCCGACCAGATGAAGAAGACGTAGAACAGGCAGGCGGCGATGGCGAAGATGGAGATGGAATGGAGCACAAAGTTCTGCCCCTTGGGCTTGAGCCGGGTGATGAACAGGTGCATCACCAGCACGCCGAGCATACCGATGAGGGCGATGCGCTTGAGACCCAGATAGAAGAAGCCCGCCGCCAGTGTGAGATGGACGACCCGCCGCCAACCTTTTTCAAAGAGGGCGTAATAGAGGACCATCAGCCCGAACCCGAAGGTCAGGTCGTGGACTTCCAGCGCTTTGATGGGCGCATTGGTGTCTACGCCGCCGGATTTGGCAAAGGCGATGAAGCCGGTGATGAACTCGCTCAGGCCGTAAGGCCGGAGGCTGTCGAACACCAGGATGCAGACATTGGCGATGCACATGCCGTAGAAGGTGTAGTCGATGGCTTTGCCGCCGAACAGATACACTGCTGCGCACATCGAGGTAAGCGAGATCATGTGGTAGAGGATGGTGGAACACCCGCGGGACATGTAGTTCAGCTGCTGGAAATCCAGCGACCAGACAAGCATGGACCACGCCGCCATCATCACAAAGGGGATGAGAAAGATGATGTAATATTCCCCGATGAGGGGCAATCGGTTGAAGTCTCCGGCGATGAGCAGAAAACAGGCGGCCAGGCCGACCACGGCGGCCTGCACCAGGTACTTCATGAACCAGGGCAGGCCCATGCCGCGGTACCAGAACCCGATGCCCATCATGGCAATGTAGAGCAGCGGCAGCCAGAACGGCCGCTGCGCCGGTTTCCACTTCAGGAATTGTGTTCCTCCATGCTGCGCAAGATACTCCCAGTTTCCGCTGCCATATCCCCCAAAGAGTAGTTTTATAAAACTTTGCATCTGCCCTCCTGTGCGAGCCTGCGGGCAAGCCGCGGCTCTTCGCGTTCGTTCAGTTCAAAAGCTCCACGATGGCCTGATAGTTGCGGGCACAGTTCTGGTCATCCACCTGGTCGAACAGCGCGTCCACACGCTTTGCGTAGAAGGGGGATATCATGCCGTTCTGGGCCAGAGCGCGGTCCAGCTCCCGGAAGAGCGCTGCCTGCTCGGTGACCACAGGCCCGAAGCCGTCGTCCCGGTAGCTGAAGTAGCCGACGTCGTGGTGTACGCCCCAATACTGTGCCTCATCGAACTGGTAATAGAGGAGGGGCTTTTTCATATAGGCAAAATCGAACTGTACGCTGGAAAAATCGCTGACCATGACGGCGGATTCCATCAGAAGGGTCTGCACATCGGCCTCACCCAGCGCCGCGATCTTCACCCGCGGGTTGGCGGTGTGGAAGCTGCTCAGAAAACGCTGCACCTCGAAATGAGGGTAGAAGACGGCCTCATAGCCGTGCTTCTCCAGCAGCGCCTCCAGCTCCGGGCTGGAGATGACGTCCTGCCAGTGCCGGAAATAGTCGCTCTGCTCGAACTCGGCCTGGGTCTTCCGCTCGATGGCGTAGGTGCGCCAGGTGGGCATCAGCAGCAGCTGGCGCTTGGTCTCGTGGGGGCGCAGCAGGGCGTCAAACCGACACAGACCCAGCCGTTTGACAATACCAGCTGGATAATGATAGGCGGATTCTACAAAATCCCGTTCTTTTTGCAGGGAGCAGACGAAAAGGTCGGTGCGGATGTTGGGGTAGTGATACCATTTCATGTCGTCGATGATGACCCCATGCTGCAAAAAGGCGCGGGGGCCATGGACCACATGGAGCTTGTCGAGCATGTAGTAGCTGTCGATCTCCGGGGTGTAGCCCAGCACATGGGTGCTGATCTTCATCTCTGATGCGGCGCAGAGCAGATAGTGCTTCCAGCTGCGGTAGGGCACGACCCGGCCCAGCACCTGCACCCGCTCATAGTCCGGCAGGGTGGGGTCTGCTACGAACCAGCTGTTCAATTCAGGATGCTCCCGGTTCAGGTAGGCAAAGATGTGGTAGCCGTTGTCCCGCGCTTCGCGGCCCCGCTCGGAGACGAGCCAGACATGCCGGTAATCCTTGTTCCAGCACTTCAGAACAGCAGCACAGCAGGTGGCAGTTTCATATTTCAGGAGTTCCCGTAGCAGATGAAAGGCGCGCCGGGTCTTTCGCAGCAGATCGTTCATAGACGTCGTTCCTTTACATTCAGTTGATAATACAGAAAAATTCCGATTCATCAGGCGTTCTTCATCACATCGCCATACAGGGCCAGCAGCTGGTCGCAGTAGCGTTCCAGCGTCATCATGCGGTCTTTCTTCTGGATGCAGTGGGCCGACATCTCGGCCAGCAGGGGCTTGTCTGCATAGAGCGCCCGGATCTTTTCTGCGTAGGCGGCCGGGGTGAAGGTGTCGTTCAGGATGCCGGTGCGGCCCTCTTCCACCAGTTCCGGGATGCCGCCGATCCGGTTGCAGAGCACCGGGGTGCCGAGGGACTGGGATTCCAGCAGAGCCAGCGGACAGTTTTCGTACCAGATGGACAGGTGCAGGGTGAACAGCGCCCCGGCCACGAGGGCTTCGAGTGCTTTGCCGGTCTGGAAGCCGACGTACTTCACATTGGGCAGGGTGCAGTTTTTGCACAGATCCTCCATGGGGCCGCTGCCCGCGATGACGAAGGGAATGTCCGGCAGCAGCTTGCAGGCTTCGAGGATGCGGTCGATGCCCTTTTCCTCCGAGAGGCGGCCGAAGTAGAGGACATAATCTCCCTTTTCGGCAGGGGCAGCCGCAGCGACCCGGCTCAAAAAGTTGTGAAGCATCACCGTCTTGCCCCGGAAGCGGGGGACGGTGAGGAGCTTCTTCTCAAGAAACGCACTGGGGCAGATGAAGCGGTCGATCTTGTCATAGACGTGATTGCACTCGTAAAGGGTGCCCTCCACGGCACCAATGAGGCTCTTGGGCAGCGAACCGTGGATGCAGCGCTTTTTCACGCAGGGCCACTTGCTTTTTTTGCCCATGCAGGCTTCGCAGAGCTTTTTGGAGTTGAACTCCATCATCATGTGGTTGGGGCAGAGCATCTGCACATCGTGCACCGTCTGAACCATGGGCACGCCGCATTCCGCCCCGGCGCAGATGACCGAAGGCGTCAGCTGGAAATTGATGTTGTTGAAATGGATGAGGTCGGGCTGAAACTGCCCGATGACCTGCTTCAGCTTCCGTTTCGCCTCAAACGAGTAGAGGATGCGGAAGGGGTAGAGCAGTTTTTCCGCCCCGGCGTTGTGGAAGTCCATATTGGTGGTGGCAAGGTGCAGGGCATTGCCGACGGTGTTTTTTTCGTCGTACATGCCAAAATATTCGACCTCGTGGCCCCGGCGGGTCAGTTCCTCGCCGATCTTGAGGAAGTAAGTCTCTGCACCGCCGCGGGGGTAGAGAAATTTATTGACGAATAAGATCTTCACAGGGTCCAGCCTTTCATTACGAAAAGTAGAATCGGAGGATTCCTATATAATAGGTACAAATAAACAACTTAATAATAGCATCATCCCTCTTTTCCTGCAATATGTATTCACAAAATCATCGCAATTTGGCGGGGCAAACGGCCCGAAAATGCAAAAAACCGTGGGCGGCGGAATGGCATCTTCCGCGCCCACGGTTCGTCAGGGGTGGATATTCGGTCAAAGATCGTAAAGTGCGTTCAAAAATTTATTGCAGTGTGCTCGGTGCGTCGCTCAGGTTGTGCACGATGCCGTACCAGCGGCAGTTCGTCTGCTTGCTCAGGTCTTCATCACTGAACTTGGTCACGCCCGCGCCGTTGATATCCGCATTGAAGACCTTATACATCGTCTTGCCTGCGGGGCTGGCCGGGAAGACGTAGGCCGTCAGGCCGGTGGGCCAGGTATTGGAAGCAACGTACCATTTGAGATTCGTGATGTAAACGACATACTGGCCGGAGCCGAACTGGAACCCCTTCTGGTAGGTGTCGATGTAGCAGTCCGAGAAGCGGGTGCCGTTGCCCCGGATGTATGCGAAGACGGTGTTCTCCAACAGGGCCTTTTTGGTGTCGTTGTCGCTGTAGTTGAAATCGAAGCACCAGGCGTGAATGTTGTGGAAGATGCTGCTGCCGTTGCACGAGAGTGCAGTCTTCACGTTCAGGATGACGGTGTCGCTGTACATCGAATCGCCGGTGTCATAAATACCCACGGCGTTCGGGTAGTCCAGCGAAGACTCGATCATGCAGTTGCGCACCATCAGCTCATACGAGAGGTTCGCTTCCGTCTGGCCGTCGCCGGTGGTCATAGACGAGTCGTTGAACTTGCCGCAGATGCCGTACCGCTGGAAGTTCTGGATGGAGATATGGTCCAACAGGGTGCATTTCTGCCGTGCCACGGCGATGCAGTCGTCTGCCTTGAAGTTTGCGTTGACCTTGCCGTTGCCCCGGATGAACATGTCCTGCTGGGGCGTTTCGGGCGGGTACATCTTGCCGCGGATCTCGATGAACCGGTTCACCTTGGTGTGGGACGTGCATTTCAGCTCGGCGTTGTCCAGTTCCATGTAGCACTGGTCGAATACCAGCTTGCCGGAAAACGCATACACGCCCTTCGGGAAATACAGCGTCTCGGCCGGGTGCGCGGCGATGAGCGCATTGAACGCGGCCAGGTTGTCGGTGGTGCCGTCGGCCTTGAAGCCGTAGTCCAGCACGTTCAGCATCCCGCTGCCGCCTGTGCTCAGCGTGGTGCCATTCAGGTCGTATACCATATCAGTTTGCCTCCATCAGGGTCGTGATCTGTGCGTCGGTCAGTGCCGTGTCGAATACCTGGAAGTCGTACACCGTGCCATTGAAGAAACGTGCCTTGCCGTCCGTAGTTTCGCCTGAGGCGGTGGTCCAGGAAGCACCAAGGATCAGCGAACGATCCACGGTCTTGTTCGCGGCATAGTTCGGGATGTTCTTCCACTCGGTCAGGGAACCGTACGACAGGAACCGAAACTGCGTCCCCTTGATCTGGAGCAGAAACTTCAGTTTCTTCCCGGATTCGATCTTGACAAAGTGACTGCCGTAGGTGAACATGTTCATGCCAACGGTTCCGTTGGTCCATGTTGAAACGATGATGCCTCTCTGATCGTTGATGAGATCGCTGAAGCAATCAAGCAAAGTTGTCACCGTATTAACTGCACTGTCAGCCACCGTAAAGGTTGCGTACACCGTCAGATTCATGCCGGTGTCGATGGTTGCGAACGGTTTGATTCCCGTGTCGATACATTCCTTGTTGGTCGACACAAAGGTCTTTTGAGCCGCCAGTTTATAGCGCGGCGTCGGCAGGCCGCTGATGGGGGTGTCCGGCTGGCTGGGGGGATCTGGCTGGCTGGGCGTGGGCGGGACATCGGGCAGGCTGCTGCCGCTCCAGAGTGCAGCCAGTGCGTTGTAGTGGGGCAGCATCTCGCCGTTGTCGTAGACGGCGTGGCGGAACAGCGCAAGGATGAGCCCGCGCTCCTCGTCGGACAGGCCGGATGCGGCGTTGCGAAGCTCCCGCTTGACCTGCTGCAAAAACTGCTGCCAGGCCGGGGTGCCCGGTTCGGGCAGGGTTGGGTCCGTGGTGCCGGAGTTGTTCAGCACCCTGTAGGGGACGCTGGCGCTGGTCATGGTGCGGGTGCCGTCGGAGCCTTCAAAGGTGACGGTCCCGCTGCCGCCCTGCGCGGTGACGAGGGCGGGCACCTCGACGGCCCCGTCGGCCACAAGGGTGGTCAGCGGCTCGGCCGGACCGGGCAGATGCCAGAACGCCACAACGGTGGTGCCGTTCCACTCGCCGGAGCAGACGACCCGCAGCCGATAGACGCTGGTGTTGTGCGCGTAGCCAAGCAGAAGCCCGCCGGAATAGCCCGAAAGGACGGCGCGGCCGTTGGAGCAGAGCGTAATTTGTTGTTCGATCATAGAAAACCTCCCATCTGTAAAGTGAATCGAGTGCAAGCAGGAACAGGAAAAAACAGAACGCTGCCCTGTGCAGGGAAAACGACGCTAGGGGGAACGATCCATTCACTTCGCCTCCTTTTGGTTGTGAAATGGCTGCGTTTGTGTGTGAAATCAGTATAAATCAACAACAATAAGTTGTCAATACGGAATTTGAAGATTTCGCAGCGTGGGTTCAGATGCGTTGCAATCGCGCGGCCGGTGCGTTATAATACAACCACACAGACACGACCAGGAAGCCCAGGGGATGTGGTGTAAGAAAGGAACGTGGATATGAACTATATCATGGCGCTGGATGCCGGGACGACCTCGAACCGCTGCATCCTGTTCAACAAGGCGGGCGAGATGTGCAGCGTGGCGCAGAAAGAGTTCACCCAGTATTTCCCGAAGCCGGGCTGGGTGGAGCATGACGCAAACGAGATCTGGACCACGCAGCTGGGCGTGGCGCTCTCGGCCATGAACCAGATCGGGGCCAGCGCGTCGGATATCGCGGCGATCGGCATCACAAACCAGCGCGAGACCACCATCGTCTGGGACCGTGAGACCGGGGAGCCGGTCTATCATGCCATCGTCTGGCAGTGCCGCCGCACCAGCGCCTACTGCGACGAGCTCAAGGCGCGGGGCCTGACCGAGACCTTCCGGGCAAAGACAGGTCTGGTCATTGACGCATACTTCTCCGCCACCAAACTGAAGTGGATCCTGGACAATGTGCCCGGCGCGCGGGAAAAGGCCGAGGCCGGGCGGCTGCTGTTCGGCACGGTGGAGACCTGGCTCATCTGGAAGCTGACCTGCGGCCGGGTCCATGTGACCGACTACACCAACGCCAGCCGCACGATGCTGTTCAACATCCACACGCTGGAGTGGGATGAGGATATCCTGCGGGAGTTGAACATCCCGCGCTGTATGCTGCCCACGCCCATGCCGTCCAGCTGCTTCTACGCGGAGGCCGACCCGATGCACTTTGGTTCGGGCATCAAAATTGCAGGCGCAGCGGGCGACCAGCAGGCCGCGCTCTTCGGGCAGACCTGCTTTTCGGCGGGTGAGGCGAAGAACACCTTCGGCACCGGCGGCTTTCTGCTGATGAACACCGGCAAAATGCCGGTCGTCTCGAAAAACGGCCTTGTCACGACCATTGCGTGCAGCAGCGGAAAAAGCGTGAATTATGCGCTGGAAGGTTCCATCTTTGTGGCCGGTGCGGCCATCCAGTGGCTGCGGGACGAGCTGCGATTGCTGGAAGAAGCCCGCGACTCCGAGTATATGGCCCGGAAGGTGAAGGACACCAACGGCTGTTATGTGGTGCCCGCCTTCACCGGCCTCGGTGCGCCCCACTGGGATCAGTACGCCCGCGGGACCATCGTTGGCCTGACCCGCGGCTGCAACAAAAATCACATCATCCGTGCCACGCTGGACAGCCTGTGCTATCAGGTGAACGATGTCCTCCACGCCATGGAGGCCGACTCCGGCATCGCCATGAAGGCCCTGAAAGTGGACGGCGGCGCCTGCGCCAACAACTACCTCATGCAGACCATGGCCGACATCAGCAGCCTGCCGGTGGAGCGCCCCTGCTGCGTGGAAACGACGGCGCTGGGCGCGGCCTATCTTGCAGGCCTTGCCGTGGGCTACTGGCAGTCCACCGACGAGGTGGCCCGGAACTGGTCGGTGGACCGCACCTTCCTGCCGGATATCTCGGCCGAGGAGCGCACCAGGCGCATCAAGGGCTGGAATAAGGCCGTGCGGTGTGCGTATCATTGGGCGCTGGATGAGGAGTGAAGCGGGACAATACGGTGGCTGAGAGGAAGCAATTCGCAATGCAATACGAAAAAAGCTGCGGTGCGGTGATCTATACCGTACAGAATGGAACGAGGTTCTACCTTGTAGAGCAGATGCAGAAAGGGCATGTGTCCCTTTGCAAAGGCCATGTTGAGAAGGACGAGACAGAACTTCAAACGGCAGAGCGGGAGATTCGGGAAGAAACAGGTCTTGATGTGGAGTTTGTGGAAGGGTTTCGGAAAACCATCGCGTATTCTCCCAGCACCGACTGCATGAAAACGGTGGTGTTCTTTCTGGCACATGCGGAGCATACGGATGCGAGAGCGCAGGAGGAAGAGGTCAGAGCAATTCAATGGCTGCCGTTTGAAAACGCCGTGGAAGCATTGACCTTTGATTCGACCCGTGAAATACTGCGGCAGGCAGATGCGTTTTTGAATGGGTGAGAACGATAGTCTTTGTGTCACCACTGGTGACACAAGTCAGCTGGACGAATCATCTGCTGATCATGTCTGGTTCCAAATCCGCAGAAGAACGGCATTTTTATCTTTCTCTTTGTGTAAAAGAACATTATTCAAAACGCGAATTGGAACGTCAAATGGACAGTGCGTACTATGAGCGATCCATGCTGTCCTCTAAAAAATTGCCGCCGCAATCGGTTCCGCAAAGTATTCGCAGCAGCATTTTGGATACCTATATTTTGGAGTTTTTGGATTTGCCGGAAGATTTCTCTGAATGAAAATCCCAGTGTAGGTGTTGTTCTCTGTGCAAGTAAAGACGATGCTGTGGTAGAGTACGCATTGAGCCGCAGTATGTCTCCAACGTTGTTTTCTGATTATAAACTTTGTCTGCCGGATAAAGAAGCTTTGCAGGCAAAGCTTCGTGAAGTGACAGATATTGCGTTAGAACAGGCTGATAAGTAAACGGTTTACCTGACACTGGGTGAAACGAGAAGTGTGATTGAATTTACGGAGGAGCGAATGGGCGATTTTACGGTAGAAGAAATGCTTGCGATGCAGCAGGCCCTACAGGAAAAATACAAAGACAAGTGGGAGCTGATCGGCCCGGAAGCGGGCAAACATAAACTATTATGGATGCTCGGTGAAGTAGGCGAAGTCATCGACATCATCAAGAAAAATGGGGACAAAACTGCTGTTGAGGATGCAGCGATACGGCAGCATCTTGTGGAAGAAATGGCGGATGTGCTCATGTATTACAACGATGTCCTGCTGTGTTATGGAATCAGTGGGCAGGAGCTGAAAGAGGCATATACCGCCAAGTTTGAAAAGAATATGACGCGCTGGTAAGAAAGCGCAAAAAAACCCCCGGCTGGAGATGTTGGAGTCTCTGACCGGGGGTTTTAACTATTAGAGCTTATCCCATGACCACCGTGACTTCCACGGTCTCGCCGGGGGCGGCGATGGGGAGCACATTGCCGGGGATGGGAGCGCCGTTGACGGTGACGCGCTTCACGCCCTTCTGCACGGCGTCGGGGTTCTCGACCCGGATGTGGTACACGGCCCCGCGGTAGCGGCGGGTGACGGTGAAGCCGGGCAGTGTGTGAGGAATGCAGGGGTCGATCTTCAGACCGTCCAGCGTGGGCTGCACACCGAGGATGTACTGGCTGACGTTGAAGAAGGTCCAGGCGGCGGTGCCGGTCAGCCAGCTGTTCTTTGCCTCGCCGAAGGTCGGGGCGTCGATGCCGGCGACCATCTGGCTGTAGACATACGGCTCGGTGCGGTGGATCTCGGAGATGTCCTCAATGTAGGCGGGGCAGGTCTTCTTGTAGACTTCAAAGGCACGGTCGCCGTGACCAAGCACGGTCTCGGCGCAGCTGATCCACGGATTGTTGTGGCAGAAGATGCCGGCGTTCTCCTTGTATCCCGGAGGGTAGCTGGAGATCTCGCCGAGGTTGAGGCGGTAGGTGGTGTAGGCGGGCTGGAGCAGAACGACGCCGTACTTGGTGTCGAGCCGCTCTTCCACGCTCCTCAGCGCCTGCTCGGCCTGACCGGTCGTTTTGCCGATGCCCGCCATGACGCACATGCCCTGCGGCTCAATGAAGATCTGGCCCTCGTCGCATTCCTTGCTGCCGATGGGCTGGCCGAAGGCATCGTAGGCGCGGCGGAACCAGGCACCGTCCCAGCCGGCGGTCAGAGCAGCCTGCTCGACTTCCGCGATGGCGGCGCGGGCTTCGGCGGCCTCCTCCGGGAGGCTGCGGTGGTCGCACAGGTCGGCGTACTCGCTGCCGTACTTGACGAACATGCCCGCGATGAAAACGCTTTCGGCCACCGGGCCTTCGCTGGGGCCGGTGATCTGGAAGCTCTCGCCGGGGTGCTCGGAGAAGCAGTTCAGGTTCAGGCAGTCGTTCCAGTCGGCGCGGCCGATGAGGGGCAGGCCGTGGGGGCCGAGGTGGGTGCGGGTGAAGCGGAAGCTGCGGCGCAGATGCTCCATGAGGGGCTGTGCCTTGCTCACATCGTTGTCAAAAGCGACGGACTCGTCCAGAATGGACCAGTCGCCGGTCTCGCGGGAGATAGGCGGCGGTGCCTGCGATGAGCCAGAGCGGGTCATCGTTGAAGCCGGTGCCAACATCGCGGTTGCCCCTTTTTGGTCAGGGGCTGATACTGGTGGTAGGCGCTTCCATCCTCGAACTGGGTGGCGGCGATATCCAGAATGCGGCCGCGGGCGCGCTCCGGGATCATGTGGACGAAGCCCAGCAGATCCTGGCAGCTGTCGCGGAAGCCCATCCCGCGGCCGATGCCGCTTTCGTAGTAGCTGGCCGAGCGGCTCATGTTGAAGGTGACCATGCACTGGTACTGGTGCCACAGATTGACCATCCGGTCCAGCTTCTCGTCGCCGGAATGCAATTGCAGGGTGGAGAGCAGCTTGTCCCAGTGGTCGGCCAGCGCTCTGCGGGCTTCGTCCACCTGAGCGTCGGTGGCGTAGCGGGCCATCATGGCCTCGGCGCGGGTCTTGTTGATGACGCCGGGGGCGGTGAACTTTTCGTCCACGGGGTTCTCGATGTAGCCCAGACCGAAGAGGATGGTCCGGGTCTCCCCGGCTTCCAGGGTCAGGTGGAAGTGGTGGGCACCGACCGGGGCCCAGCCGTGGGCAATGCTGTTGGAGCAGCGGCCCGCCTTGACGGCTTCCGGCTCGGCGGGGCCGCCGTATACGCCGCAGAAGGCGTCGCGGGCGGTGTCGAAGCTGGTGACCGGGGTGTTGGCCCAGAACACTGCGTAGTGGTCACGGCGCTCACGGTACTCGGTCTTATGGTAGATGGCGCTGCCCACGACCTCCACTTCGCCGGTGGAGAAGTTGCGCTGGAAGTTGGAGCTGTCGTCCATGGCGTCCCACAGGCAGAACTCCACGTAGCTGAACACATCCAGCGTGCGGGGGGCATCGGTCTTGTTTTCCAGCGTCAGGCGGTCGATCTCGCAGGCGTCGCCGCGCGGGACGAACAGCTCCTGCTGGGCGCGGATGCCGTTCTTCTCGCCGGTCAGGATGGTGTAGCCCAGACCGTGGCGGCAGCTGTAGGCGTCCAGCTCGGTCTTGGTGGGCTGCCAGCCGGGGTTCCAGATCGTGCCGCCGTCGTTGATGTAGATGCGGTGGCCGTCCATATCCAGCGGAGAGTTGTTGTAGCGGTAACGGGTGATGCGGCGCAGCCGCGCATCCCGGTAAAAGCTGTAGCCGCCGCCGGTGTTGGACACCAGACTGAAGAAGTCCTCGCTGCCCAGATAGTTGATCCAGGGCAGGGGCGTACGGGGCGTGTCGATCACGTATTCCCGATGCACATCATCAAAATGTCCGAATTTCATACGATCAGTTCCTCCTTTGCAAAAACAGGAAACGCGCTGCAACCATCAGAAAAGCGAAAACGATTAAGAACGCGCTGCAAGAAAAGAGAGAACGATTACGTTGCTTTAAGGATAACCGATTCCACAGCGAAATTCAAGTGGTTTTATGAAATATACAACGTACCGGACAGAAAGCAAATTTCGGAGGAATTGTAAGAATTTTGTAATGATTTTGAAGAGAGAACGAACTTTTTTCATGTGAAGCAGGCGGGGCGGGGGAAGCGCTGCGCCTTCTGGAACCGGCCAACAGGCTCCAAACTGGGAAAGAAAATCCCCATTCTAAAGTAATAATAAAATCCTGCCAAAATGTCCCCACTGATACGAAAGCAGGAAGCGAAAAAATATTCGAAAATGAGCGAAAGGGAGCGAAAATGGAGCAAACTGCATAATTTGATGCGCCGAAAATCGAACAAACCGCCAAAATAATGGCAATCGACACAAAAGATTTTCATTTGCGCTTGATTTTTGGTGCGAAATGCGCTATATTGAAATTGCGAAAACGATTTAGGATTCGTTCAGAACCAATCGGTTCCTGAGAGGAGGACGACGAAATGTCATCCCTGAAAGATCTGGCGCAGGAATGCGGGGTCTCGGTGGCCACGGTGAGCAAGGCGCTCAACGGCCAGTCGGATATCTCCGAAGCCACCCGCACCCGTGTTCGGGAGGCGGCTCGCCGGATGGGCTATGTTCCCAATATGGCGGCCCGCTCCATGAAGACCAACCGTACTTATAATATCGGCGTCCTGTTCGTGGACGAACGGCAGAGCGGCCTGGCACACGAATACTTCTCCGCTGTGCTGGACAGCTTCAAAGTCCGGGTCGAGCAGCTGGGCTACGATATCACCTTTATCAACCGGAACCTCGGCGGCAAGACGATGACCTATCTGGAACACTGCCACTACCGCGGGGTGGACGGAGCCGTGATCGCCTGTGTGGACTTCACAGACCCGCAGGTGATCGAGCTGGTGAACAGCGATGTGCCGGTCGTCACGATCGACCACGTGTTCAACAACCGGATGGCAGTCCTTTCGGACAACGTGGCCGGCCTTTCGGCGCTGGTCCGCACGGCATACAGTCAGGGCCACCGCCGCATCGCCTTCATCCATGGCGAGCGGACCGCCGTTACCGAGAACCGTCTGGCGGGCTTCTACAAGAGCTGCGATGAGCTGGGGCTGGAAGTTCCGGATGTGTATGTGCGGGAGGGCATCTACCACGACGCCGCCCGCTGCGCACAGGAAACGAAAGCCCTGCTGGCGCTTCCGCAGCGGCCCACCTGCATCCTCTTCCCCGACGACTTCTCTGCCATGGGCGGCTACAATGCCATCGCGGAGGCGGGGCTGAGCATCCCGGAGGACATCTCCGTGATGGGCTACGACGGCATCTACCTCTCCCGCGTCATGAAGCCGCAGCTGGCGACCTACCAGCAGAACACCATGATGCTGGGGCGCACCGCCGCAGACAAGCTGGTGCAGATGATCGAGCACCCGCGTGTGACACTGGCCGAGCAGCTGCTCGTGACCGGCAAGCTGCTGGAAGGCGACTCCGTCGGCCGACCGGCCCAAACCTAGTTCCTCGGCTCCGGGCGGACCGGAGCTTTGATAAAACAAATCGGATTTCGTTTGCATGAGAACCATTGAAGGAGGTTTTCTACTATGAGAAAGATTTCGCGTCGTAATTTCCTGGTCGCTTCTGGTGCAGTCGCCATCACCGCAGCGCTTTCTGCATGCGGCGGCAGTTCTTCCACTGCCAGCTCGACCGCAGCCTCCTCTGCAGCCGCTTCTTCTGCCGCAGCCGGGCCTGCCGCACAGGGCAAGGTTCTGAACATCTGGTGCTGGAACGACGAATTCCAGAGCCGCTTCAACGATTATTACCCTGAAGTCTCCGCCATCGCATCGGATAAGTCCACCACCACCCTGAAGGATGGCACGACCGTGAAGTGGACCATCAATGCCAACGAGAACAACAACTATCAGAACAAGCTGGACGAGGCCCTGCTGAGCCAGGACTCCGCAGCCGATGATGATAAGATCGATATCTTCCTGATCGAGGCCGACTACGCGCTGAAGTATGTCGATTCCGATTACGTTCTGGATGTCAAGAAGGACATCGGCCTGACCGACGCCGACCTGGCCGGTCAGTATCAGTACACCAAGGACATCGTCACCGTCGATGGCAGCCAGCGCGGCACCACCTGGCAGGCGACGCCGGGCCTGTTTGCATACCGCCGCAGTATCGCAAAGGATGTTCTGGGCACCGATGATCCCACCGAAGTCCAGACCTGCCTGTCCGATTGGGACAAGTTCAACGACGTCGCCGCACAGGCATCCGCCAAGGGCTACAAGATGCTGTCCGGCTTCGATGACGCATACCGCACCTTCTCCAACAATGTGGCAGCGCCCTGGGTCACCGGCACCACCGTCACCGTTGATGAGAACATCATGAAGTGGGTCGATCAGACCAAGGAGTACACCGACAAGGGCTACAACAACAAGTCCAGCCTGTGGGACAGCCAGTGGGCCTCCGACCAGGGCCCCAACGGCAAGGTCTTCGGCTTCTTCTACTCTACCTGGGGCATCAACTTCACCCTGCTGGGCAACTCTCTGGAGACGCCTACTTCTGAGGGCGGCAAGGAAGAGGTCGGCAACGGCATCTACGGCGACTACGCAGTCTGCGAAGGCCCTCAGCCGTATTACTGGGGCGGCACCTGGATCTGCGGCGCAGCCGGCAGCGACAACCTCGACACCATCAAGGATGTCATGCAGAAGCTGACCTGCGATGAGGCCATCATGAAGCAGATCACCCTGGATACCCAGGACTACACCAACAACGAAAAGGCCATGGAAGAGATCGCCAGCAGCGATTACAAGTCCGACTTCCTGGGCGGCCAGAACCACATCGCGCTGTTCGCAGAGGCAGCCAAGAAGATCGACATGTCCAACGCCGGCCCGTATGACCAGGGCCTGAACGAGAGCTTCCAGACTGCCTTCAAGGATTACTTCACCGGCAACGTGGATGAAGATACCGCAAAGGCAAACTTCGAGACCTCCATCAAGGAGAAGTATCCGGAGCTGACCGACGTTGTCTGGCCCGCATAAGGCAGACGCACTCGCACACAACTGAGATCAGGGGGGCGGGCCGGGCGCAGTGCCCCGCCCGCTCTCCCTTTTTTCCTGGAACACCCGTCAGGAGGCAGTCACATGGGAGAGAAAACAAAAAAGAAAGGGTCGATCAGCTACGCGAAATGGGGCTACATCTTCATCGCACCGTTCTTTCTCATTTTCGCGGTATTCCAGCTGATCCCCCTGGCATCCACCATCTATTACAGCTTCTTTGAATATTACCGCAGCGGTCTGAAGATCATCGGGCCCAACTTCGTGGGCTTAAAGAACTACGTGACCCTGTTTGCAACAGACCTGCCCAAATATTTCAGCAACACTCTGCTGCTCTGGATCATCGGCTTCATCCCGCAGATCGCCATCTCCCTGCTGCTGGCGGCCTGGTTCACCGACCTGCGCCTCAAGCTGAAGGGCCAGACCTTCTTCAAGACGGTCATCTACATGCCCAACCTGATCATGGCATCGGCGTTCGCCATGCTGTTCTTCGCCCTCTTCTCGGACAACGGCCCCGTCAATGCGGCGCTGATGGGCATGGGCATCCTCAAGCAGCCGTTCAGCTTCCTGAACACGGTCTGGGGCAACCGCGGTCTGATCGGCCTGATGAACTTCCTAATGTGGTTCGGCAACACCACCATCATGCTGATGGCCGCCATCATGGGCGTGGACCCCACCCTGTATGAGGCCGCCGAGCTGGATGGCTGCACCCCGAACCAGATGTTCTGGAAAATCACCATCCCGCTCATCCGCCCCATCCTCGTTTACGTCATGATCACCTCGATGATCGGCGGCTTGCAGATGTTCGATGTGCCGCAGATCCTGACCAACGGCAAGGGCGGCCCGGACCGCACCTCCACCACCATGATCATGTACCTGAACAACCACCTGTTCAGCAAGAACTACGGCATGGCAGGCGCGGTGTCTGTGGTGCTGTTCCTCGTCTGCGCAGTGCTCTGCGTCGTCGTTTACGTGAGCCTGACCAGGGAAGACGATGGCCGCAGCAAGGCAGAGCGCAAGGCTCTGAAAGGAGGTAAGAAGTAATGGCTCACACTGCATCGACAAAGTCGGAAAAAGCCACACTGGCGGCCCGCCGCACCGGGTGCTACATCGCGCTGGTGCTCATCAGCTTTCTGTGCCTGTTCTTCTTCTATGTGCTGGTCATCAACTCCACCCGCACCCACTTTGAGATCCAGAAAGGCTTTTCGCTGCTCCCCGGCAAATCCCTGATGACCAACCTGAAAAACGTGCTGAATGACGCGAACATCCCGGTGCTGACCGGTGTGCGGAACAGCCTGATCGTCTCGGCCTGCTCGGCTGCGCTCAGCGTCTACTTCTCGGCCCTGACGGCCTACGGCATCTACGCCTACAACTTCCGGTTCAAGAAGGCGGCGTTCGCCATCATCCTGCTCATCATGACCATGCCGACGCAGGTGTCGGCCCTGGGCTTTTTGCAGCTCATCACGAAGATGGGCCTGAAGAACTCGTTCCTCCCGCTCATCGTCCCCAGCATCGCAGCGCCTGCCGTCTTCTTCTTTATGAAGCAGTACCTTGACGCCAGCCTGCCGATGGAGATCGTGGAAGCGGCCCGCATCGACGGAGCCGGAGAGTTCTACACCTTCAATAAGATCGTGCTCCCCATCATGAAGCCCGCGCTGGCCGTGCAGGCCATCTTCGCCTTTGTGTCCAGCTGGAACAACTACTTTATCCCCGCTCTGGTCCTGGATACCGCCGATAAGAAGACCCTGCCCATCCTGATCGCGCAGCTGCGCAGTGCAGACTTCCTGAAGTTCGATATGGGCAAGGTGTATATGATGGTCGCCATCGCCATCCTGCCCGTGATCATCGTCTACCTGCTGCTCTCGAAGTTCATCGTCCGCGGCGTAGCACTGGGCGGCGTAAAAGGCTAAAATATCGACCGTTCCTGATTCTCCTTCCATATCATAACAGCAGACAGCCCGGAGACGACCTGCTCCGGGCTGTCTGCTGTTTTTTCCGATTTACAAAACTGAACTGAACCAGTATAATAAAGTACGAAGTATAAAACACAGGAGGAGACCCAGTTGATTCATTTGATTGAAACGGTCTATCGTTTTCTCTGGGGCGATTTGTTTGTGCTGCCCATTGCGGGCGGCGTGGGGATCTCGCTAATGGTGGTGTTGCTGCTCATGGCGGGGGTGTTCTTCACCCTGCGGACGCGTCTGCTGCCGGTGCGGCTGTTCCGGGATATGATCTCGGCCGTCTGCGAGAAAAACCAGAGCAGGGACAGCCTTTCGTCGTTCCAGACCCTCATCGTTTCCACGGCCACCCGCGTGGGCATGGGCAATCTGGTGGGCGTTGTGGCGGCGGTGTCTGCCGGTGGCGCAGGCGCAGTGTTCTGGATGTGGGTCACGGCCTTGCTGGGCGCGTCCACCGCATTTGTGGAATCCACCCTGGCCCAGAAGTACCGACAGCCCGACCCGCTCTACGGCGGCCAGCGCGGCGGCCCGGCCTATTATATCCACGTGTGGGCGGAGCGGAAGCGGAAGAAACCGCTGCGGCGCTCGGTGGTCGCGGTTCTGTTTGCGCTGTCGGGCCTCATCTGCTGGTGCGGCATCAGCCAGGTCGTCAGCAACTCGGTGAGCTCGGCGTTCAAGAATGCGTTCCACATCCCGCCCATTGCAACGACGGTGGCACTGGTGGTGCTGGCGGCAGTCATCGTGCTGCGCAAGAACGCCACCGTGAAAAGCCTGGACGTCATCGTGCCGGTGATGGCGGGCTGCTATTTTGTGATGACGCTCTATGTCATCGCGACCAATATCACCCATCTCCCGGCGGTGCTGGGCAGCATTTTCTCGGAAGCCTTCGGTCTGCGGCAGGTGGCGGCGGGCGGCTTTGGCGCCGTTCTGATGAACGGTATCAAGCGCGGCCTGTTCTCCAACGAGGCGGGCAGCGGCTCGGCACCCTGTGCGGCCGCAGCTGCCGAATGCGATGACCCGGTCAAGATGGGGCTGGTCCAGGCGCTGGGCGTCCTCGTTGATACGATCGTCATTTGCAGCTGCACGGCCTTCGTCATGCTGCTGGCCCCGGAATCCGTCACGGCGGGCCTGACCGGCATGGACCTCTTGCAGGCGGCGGTGCAGTACCATCTGGGTGGCTTCGGCGTCATCTTCATCGCCGTGACGCTGGCGCTGTTCAGCTTTTCCACCTTCATCGGCATCCTGTTCTACGCCCGCTCCAATGTGGCGTATCTCTTCGGGGACCGCTGGCTCTGGCAGACCCTTTATAAGGTAGTGGCGCTGGGGATGCTGCTGGTGGGCGGTGTGCAGGCCTACACGGTGGTGTGGGACCTTGGCGATGTGGGCATCGGCCTGATGACCATCTTCAACCTCATCGCGCTCTATTCGCTTTCCGGCGAGGCCATTGAGGCCCTCCGGGACTATGAGCGCCGGAAACATCTGGAACACTGAGCAGGGGAGACGCCCCGCTCCATGAATCGTTCGCAAAACGGCGCGGCCGAAGCGGAGAATTTCCGCCAAGCTGCGCCGTTTTTTTGCGCTCGAAAAAAGAGAAGCTGAAAAAATGCGAAAAAACGGTTGACAAATCCGCTTTTGTCTGATAAAATAAACGAGTCGTCCGGCAAGGACGTGAACAGAATCTGGGCGTGTTCCCGAGTGGCCAATGGGGACAGACTGTAAATCTGCTGCTTTTCAGCTTCGGTGGTTCGAATCCACCCGCGCCCACCAAACAAGAAAAATCCGAACCTATTTCCGATTGGAGAAGGGTTCGGATTTTTCGTTTTCTTCGGGTACGACAATGAAGGCTCCCGTGGACGGCGCAAAACTCCGATGCCTTGTCATAGACCGTAAGCCGATAACGAGAATTGGAGGATGCGATTATGAAGTACGATGAAAGAGCCTGCAAATTCAACATGGACACCGGGTGCGTGGAACTGCTGCTCCGGGATGGGAGAAAAATCTCCATTGACTGCACCGGGGTTGAGGATGCTCTGGATGTTACCATGGAGCAGAGGTCAGAACTGGACTACCTCATTTACAATGACCCGCTGGGCTATGCGGACTTGATTTTGAATGGCGACCCAGAGGAATATTTGAAAAATGCAGCCGGGAGCCATGGGTTAGAAGATTAAGGGCAAAAAAATAAGAGGTGTGCCCAACTGGACACACCTCGGTGAGATACATCTATATAAGGCAGGGCGTTCCCTTTACTGGGAGCGTCCTGCTGTTTTTATGCGGCAACAGGCAAGACCTATCGAATCACCGCTGCACCAACTCCTTCCTACACGAACGTCCAAGAAAGCGATGTGAGTTTGATTTTTTCAGAAAGCTGTTTTATAATAAAAACAAGATAAAGAGTCACACAGAGGGATTAAATGAATATTTTAATTGTAGGCAACGGATTTGATTTAGCACATGGATTGCCAACAAGATACTCCGATTACGTTCATCAGATTTCTGAAGAACTCGATTTCAAGCAGTATCTTGGAGAACGATATGAGATAGATGAGGAGTCGTATCAACTTTTCATCAGAGTGAAAAAGTCCACCTTATTCAGGTATATTGAGCATCGCTGCGAAGATGGTTGGGTGGATTTTGAAAACGAACTAAGGCTGATTGTTGATGACACAAGTGATTTCGAGAAACATCTTAGCCGACAGTCTAAAAAAGCCGATGATGGCTTATACAACGAACTTCTTTTTTGGGATAGCCGTGTTGTGAAAGCGAAAAGTTCTTTTTTACAGATGACTCTTGATTCCAATGGAAAGGGTCCTTGGGCTGGAAATGAATTTAACCACGTAGAAGACACAATCATCCAACAAATTTTCGATTTTATCAGCTTGTTCAAAAAATACATAGTGTGGGTGAACACTGTTGAGCTTCCTAAAAAGTCGCCAATATCTTTGATAGATGAAATCAAAATTGATCACTTCTTATCGTTCAACTATACCCCGACTTTTTTGAAATTGTACAGTTCTGCATCTGCCCTTTCTCAAAAAAACATTTGCTATGTTCATGGTAGGCTAGACGAAGATTCAAATGCCCCCATCGTCATGGGGGTTGGAAGTGATTTTTACAATGCAGATTTGAATGAGTATTTTTGAAAATTTGTAAATATTTGATAGCACAAAATCCCAAAATTCGTTTTGAGAAGATGTAATATTATGTAATGCAGGGCGTTCCCTTTACTGGGAGCGTCCTGCTGTTTTTAGGCTGCGATGGGTGCAGCGTTCAGAGCCTCCTGCTCTTTCAGCCATTCCTCATATTCACGCTGGCCTTCCTCGCTGTTGAAAAACTCAACCATGGAGGGATAAAAGCAACGTGCAAGGGTCTTGATTGCTTCATCCGGGTAGCCGGATTTGTTTGACTTCTTCTTTTTGTTCAAATGGTATCCTCCGAAAATCAAAGTTCCATATCCTGCCCACGCCTGCGGTTTCGCTGCTGCACATTCATGGTGCGCTCCTGCTTTGGGGCGAGAATCTTTTCGAGAAAGCCGCGCACCAGTTCAGGCGCACGGTGTAGCGCATCCAGATAGGGCTTCACTTCATACCAGAGTTCATGATACTTTTGACCCCAATGAGCAGCTTCCTTCTTGGCGGTGGAAAGTTCTTCTTTCAGGCGGCGGTTCTCCACGTCCATCATATAGCCGTGGTCGGCCTGTTTTTTCAGTTTGGAGAATTCTTCTTCGGTCAGCGAGTAGTTGCCGAGGAAGGTGCGCTTGCCGATATAATCCAGATCACGCGCATGAATGAGGGCTTCTTTTGTGAGCGTGGCCTTTTTCTGCACAGCGGCAAGTTCCTTCTCCTTTTTGGAGAGGGTCTGACTGGTTTTGGCAAGCGACTGCGCCTTTTGGTCGGCTTGGGCGGTAAGGGTGTCCAGACGTTCCTGCTCCCGCTGGACTTTGAATTGGGTGACGGTCAGGTGTTCTTCAGTGCTGCCACGCTCACCGCGCTCTACATCGGTATACCCGGCGCTGCGCATATAGTTGAAGAAATCGTCTTGCAGGATGCTGTACGACTTCTTCAAAACAGGCTTGCCGTTCTTTTGCAGGACGGGCTTTCCGGCATCGTCCAGCAAGGGCTTGGATGCCCACTTCTTGCTCCGGCTGACCTGTATGACGGTCTCCTTGACTGTGCCGACCAGTGCCTTATCCTTGCAGCGTTTCGACCAGAGGATCTGCTTTTCCACCACAGGTACATAGACCACATGGAGGTGGTAGTGGTAGACCTCCCTGCCTAGTGCTTCGGTCATGGCACGGTTGATCTCATCCGCGTGCATGACTGCCGAGAGGATATACTGCTCACCACCCACGATTTGAACGGCTGCTTTGTAGGCATCCTCATAGAACTGCTTGGCGAACTCGTAGCCACCGTGATTGTCAAAATAGGCCGAGTTGACATCAAAAACAAGCTCGCAATAATGGGTGGCATCCGGCTTCAGGCCGCGCGTTGAAATCGTACCAGCGGTTTCCAGTTGGGCGAATAGGTCGGTGTAGCTGGCAGTGGGTAGGCTTCTTGAAGTGGACGTTCCATGCAGCGCGCTGGGGGATAATATCGGGGTTTCGATAGCTGTCTTTTTCGCGTTCGTTGTGCTGCTGGGTGTTGCCAACGGCCTTGTCCGAAACGGCGAGATTTCGGACACTGGTGCGGTCAACGCCATCGTTTCTTGCCAAAGGGCATCCCTCCTTTCAAGGTTCATCGAGAGGTGACGGGGAACGGAGATGCACTTCTTCGGAAGTGTAATAACCCACTATAACACTTTCATCCCTATGGGCTGCAAAGTGTAGTGGGCTCTTCGAGAACTCTCCGAGGGGGAACGTCTCCTGCGGGAGAATTACAATCAAGTTCGCACAATGCGAACTTGATTGCTCCGTACGCATCTGAAAAAATTGCGTACGAACTTCAAATAACCCGTACGGTCTGTACGGCGTACGGAAATTTGAAATATAAACGATAGCACGTTTTAATTTACTTGAATTTTCCGTACAGGTGCGTACAAGTACAGACCGTACAGGTTGTACGAACTTCTTCCGTAAAAAAATGCACTTTTTACGGACAGGGGTGGACAAGCGGCTCGATGCCTACAAAACCCCGCACCCTGCGGCCACCGGGCAGGTAGATGTTGTTGGTGGCTTCAAGGTTATAGCGGCGGTCGTTCTGGCGCAGTTCTGCGCTGAAACGGATCGCCGATACGCTGTGGCAGGCGTTGTCCTCGCACCACTGCTTGTAAATGTCGTAGAACACCTTGGAACTGATGGAGTAGTCTGCCTTGAAACGGAAGTAGCCCTCGGACTCCATGAAGTCGATAACATTGTTGCTGCTGCGTTTGATGGTGTCCACGTTGGCGGCGGCTCGTTCGCTGACCGTGAAGCGGAAATCGTTCTGCACCAGCCGGTGCAGCCCTTCCAGACACCAGAGCAGGATGCCCTCCAACTCGGCGCACATCTTCTCCACAAGGAAAGGGTCGTCCGTGCGGTCGGCAGGCTTGTCCTTAGTGGTCAGGATAAGCTGGCGGCGAAAGAAGCCATCCGAATGGTCGTACAACGAGGTCAGTGCGCCGTTGCCGAAGCAGAGGAACCGGGCGTAAATGTCCCGCTGGTAGCTTTGGACACCCTTGCGCTCCAAGTCCAGCTTGGCTTCGGCGGTCACGATGGTCTTGATATAATTCGTCTTGGGCAGGGCGTTCATGTCCATGTCGTCGTCGATCATCAGCAGGCGGCGTTCCAGATCGGCGCGGGCAAAACGGTTGTTCTCGACTTTCTGGACGCTGCCGTTGCTGGCGGCATCTCCCATGAGCCGCTTGAGCACCAGCCCGATGCGGGACTTGCCCTCGCCGCCTTTGCCAACGATGAGCATCATCTTCTGTCCCTTGGTGCTGGGGATCAGGCAGTAGCCCAGATACTCCTGTAAGGTGGGGATGTCGGCATCGTCCAGCAGCTCGTGTAGGAAGGTCAGCCAGCGGTCAGGGCTGGCAGCTTTGGGGTCATACTTCACAGGCAGGCGGTTCTGGCAGAACAGGCGGCTCTCCTGAAAAGAGCCGTCCGGCGGATGGTACACGCCGTTCTGGAGGTGGATGCAGTCCTGCTCGATGGGGAACGGGTCGGAAAAGGCCAGCAGCTTGATAGTCTCCAGAATGTTGGTGACCTTTTTTGACAGGCCGGAGGTGACATATTCCTCGATGTTCTCCAAGATGCGCTGCTTGATCTCGCTCTCGTCCTCCACTGGGCCGTCCAGCGTGTACAGCGTTCCGTTGACGCATTTCAGCGGCCACTGTTCCAGAAAGGCGCGGCCAAACTGGACTTCATCGATCTTCTTGCCGTTGTACCAGTCCGGCCATAAAGGGGTTGCGGGAAATGTTTTTCTTCATAGGGTGGTTCTCCTTTAGAAAAGTGAAGTGGCAGGTCTCACGGTGAGCCCCACCACTTCGGGTGAATAAATTATCAGGCGCACTTTGCCAGAGCAAGGCGGTCGGTGCGCTCCTCCAGCATCAGCAGGTACGACCCGGACAGCAGCTGTGCGGCGGCAGCGGCCTTCTGCTGGGGCGTCCCAAATGCAACGCAGTCCGTCAGGTGCTCGATGGTCTCGGTCATGTGGAGGGCTTCTTCAAACCGTGGGTCATGCGGCTCCTCCGGGGTGGCAGGCTTGTAGCGCTCCTGCCAGTCGTGCAGCAGGTCAAGATAATCGGTCAGCACCCGCAGGCAGTAGGCGATGTCTGCCCACTGCTCGTCTGTCAGGCCACGCTTGGGCGGCGGCAGAGCGATGGCATTGGCGGGCGGCTTGTCCGGGTCAAGCCCGGAACTTGTCGGGGCGAGGCCCCTCCATCTTGCTGACGCAAGACCGTTCTGTCGCTTGCAGTCCCCACTGGGGACTGCATTGCTTCGCAAACGCGAAGTCATTTAGCTTCTCGGCGGCTTGCCGTGGGTTCAGGTCGAACAGCTTGGCGGTGAGGTCGATGGCATCTCCGTTGGCCCCGCAAGCGAAGCAATAATAGTAGGATTCGTTCAGCATCATACTGGGGTGGTTGTCGGAGTGGAACGGACAGCACACCATGCCATGGCGGTCGGGCTCCATGCCATACATCTCTCCCACCTGCCGAACGGTGATGGCGGACTTGACAGTTTGATACAGGCTCAAGGGCATTCCTCCTTTGTTTCGTGCGTTGCACCAGAGACCCCGTGTGGGAACTCCGGTGTTTTTGCCTTGTGCCTGAATATACGAGAAAATCAGCGGGAAGGGCGAAAAAGCGGCAGAACTGCAACGGAAAAAGAAAAACGCCCTTACTGGTTGCAGGGCTGCAACAGCAAGGGTGGAGAGGTGACCGTATATTGAACAAAACGGCAGAGCGTATTATAATGAGGAAAAAGCTCAAAAAGGAGGGCCGACCACATGGCACAGGAATATCTGCCCGCACCATCCAACATCCGTCTTGCGGACTTGATGAAAGAACGCAACATCAGCCAACCAGAACTTGCCAAGGAACTCGGCTGCTCCAAGAGCACCATCAACCGCTTTATCAGCGGTGCAAAGGGAACCCTGACCCATGAGCAGGTGCTGAAAATTGCAAGGCTGTTCAACGTATCCACGGATTTTCTGCTGGGAGAAACCAACATCCCCGACCGCAAGAACTATGATATTGCTGAACTGGGCTTGTCCGTAGAAGCCGCAAGGAATCTCTACACAGGGCGCGTCAATACAGAGGTAGTCAATCTGCTTCTGGAAAATGCTCGTTTCGCAGAGCTTACTTACCGCATAGCGCAGTATTTTGATGACACCTTTGCGTCTGGCATCGCGGCACAGAATGCCATGCTCACGACACTGAGCACCCTGCTGCGCACAAAGGTCAAGACCCCGGAAGCAGCCAAGGCTGCAAAGGACATCAGCCTTCGGAGAAAGCCTGTGTACCAAGGCGACCTTGATGACATTGAAATGTACTTCATGGCAGCGGTCAAGGAAATCAAAAAGGGTATCGGGAGCCATTACGCCGAACAGGAAGCCATGAGCAAGAAAGCGGCAGAGAAAATGTTCACCGAATTGACCAAAGGGCAGGATGTGCAGCACCCAACGATTACGGCAGAGCTGTTGACGGATGCAATGTTGGACAGTGTTTCGGGCATGGAAGGAGCCACGCCGGAAGCACTGGAACAGCTGCGGAACGGTCTGCTGGGAATCTTGCAGTCTGCCGCAGAGCAGGAAAACGCCCATGAAGCAGACGAATGAACGGCTTTGTGCGCTGGCACAGAAAGGCGATGCAACTGCACTGGACGGCCTGATCGACAACAACAAGTCCTTTATTGGCAAGGTGGCAAATGACCTTTTCCACAGTATGAATCTGGCACAGTCTGGCCTGAACCTTGACACGGATGATCTGAAACAGGCAGGCAATCTGGGCTTATGGAAAGTCGTGCCAAAGTTCGATGCAGCGCGCGGCATGAAGTTCCTGACCTACGCAGCTCCGGCCATCCGCAACGCCATGATGGATATGGTTCGGGATGCCTTTACTGCTTTTGAACAGCGGATGGTAATGGAGGACAAGGATGGTATCTGTTACCAGCGTGTTTCGCTGGACGATGTTCTGCCGGGAGAGGAACAACTGCGGCGCATCGAAGCCATAGCCGACCCCTATGCCATGCAGCCACAGAGCATTATGGAAGAGCAGGAATCGCGCCGGGAACTGTACGATGGCCTGAAACGGCTGACCCAACGGGAGCAGACCTATCTGCTGTACCGCTATGGCTTCACCGATGGTGAGGAACATCCGCTGATTGGCACGGCGATATATTTTCACTTGACGAAAGGCCGCGCAAAAAAGACGGAGGAACAGGCCATGGATAACCTGTGGCTGGAACTGCCGTGGTGGTTTCTTTGAATAAAAAGAAAAAAATCGTGATTGTGCTACAAGCTTTCTGGAAATTTATGTGCAACCATACGATTTTGAAAAAAATTGTGGACGGATGAAATAAAGCGGGCTTAAATTTCGTTGTTTTAAAAAGGATTTGTAAGAACTTCTTTTAGAACGTATATAGGAGGCCTTTTTATGTTAGAACAATTTTTCAAATCACAAGTTGCAGCTGTTTCTGACCCCTACCAGTGCAATCGCATCACGGATGCGTTGGCGGCTGCGGGAATCAAGTTCTATTGCAAAACTAAAGATGTCAATCGGCGTAATACGTTCGATCAGGCAAGAATTGGAACTCTAGGTATAAAACCAAAGTATATCACAGAGATATTTGTAGACAAAGAAAATGCAGATATGGCACTGCATATTGTACACACGCTAAAGTAAAGTCTGCGATATTATAGTTCTTACAGCGTGATATGTTTTCAGTTGACTGGAGAAAACATGAAAAGAATTTGCATTGGACTTTTGACCGCACTAGGGTGTATTGCTGTAGCTACGGCGTTGATTGTTCGGCCATTTAGCAAAAAATCCATCCAGTCTTATGTACTGCGAAATCAGGATGAGCTGACAAACTATGCGCGGAAAGTGATAGAAGAACATCCAATGGGACCGCTAGAGTGGAATGGATGGAAAGTATATTATTACGCAGATGATATGGTGGAATTTTGTACAGGCTCTTTCGGGCTCATTCCGAGTACTACATATAAGGGCTTTTACTATTCTGAAGATGATGAACCACATGGCTTTCAAGATGTTCCGGTTGAGTTTGTAAAAAGTGGAAATGGATGGTCGTGGGCAGAATCAGAAGGTGATAATACACAATATACTGAACGAATTGCAGCACATTGGTATTGGTATGAAGCAAAATTTTAGAAGTCGGAGAACCTGAAGTTATGTATAACAATAGACGAAATAACCGATTTAGTATATTTATGCCGCTATTATTGTAAGCCTACTGGTTCTTCTCACAGGATGCGCATCTACCAAGAAGGAAACTGATTTAGCTAAGCCCGTTGCAGAGGATAGCTCAAATCCAGTCACTTTAACAGTCTACCTTACCGCTCACTATGCAAATCCTGATACACATTGTCCTATCTATGAAAAACTGCTAGATTATCAAAAAGAGAACCCGAATATCACAATACAGTTCGTATCGCCCAAAGAGGGTGATACCGCAGAGCGTGAGGCAGAGATTCATCAGCTAAATACGGAAATCCTTTCAGGCAAGGGTCCCGACCTTTTTATTATGGAAGGAAACCGATTGACGAATGTTAATCTATTTCCAGATATTGAAAAGAGTATGATGAATGGAGCTTTTCTCGATCTTACCGATGTAATGGATTCAAACGAATTCACAGCAGAGAATTTTTATATGCCTCTTTTAGATGCTGGAAAACTAAAAAGGAAAACAGTATATTTTACCTTTGTGCTTTTCAGTTCCAGCTCTGACAAGTGCAGAAAGCGTTCTGAAAGACAGCGGATTTGATATGCAAGCCGCATCAAAAAGCCTTGCGGCCACGATGGATGAACTGCTGCGCGTCTACAAGGAAAAACCAATGCTGGTTGTGATGGACTTTAGCATGACAAGCGCGTTATCGCAGCCAATTATCGATTACAAGAATCACACTATTAACTTGGACACAGCTAGTTGTCGGCAAACATTAGCATACGAGAAAGAATTCCGTACGGGTGAAATTTCTTATGAGATGCAAAATGGTTTGTTTGACAGTTTCAATCCAGAAGTAGTCCAAGATTATTTTGCAAACGGTGAACCTTTTGCTAGTCTTGACCCAAGCTATATGACGGTGGGACTTCTTCGGCAGTGTGCAGCTCTTGGAATCAAAACCGTAACACTTCCCATTCCCAATGAGCTAGGCGGTGTTACTGCTGAAATCGGTTCTTACGCAATGGGAAATCGAAACACAAAGCATCCAACAGAGGTAAAAGCACTTTTAGCTTATCTTCTTAGTGAAGAATGCCAGTCGAGTTCGGCGTTTGCAGATAAAGATATGTTTCCTGTCCGACGTGGATGTCTTAAAAAATGTATGGAAGCACAATATCAATTCAGTGTCTATGATGCATCCCATGAAAAAATAGGGCAAGAAGATATTGAAAAACGAAAAGAGATGTATGGTGACAATTTGACTGATGCACAGCTAGATCAACTTGAAACAATATGTGACAAGATCAATGCAGCGCAATATCACACAATTTGGTACCGTGCCTTGCAGCTTGATCAAAGTGAGGATGGCGGAAATCTTCTAAGCGAAACGATGGTTCAGTATTGGAATGATGAAATTACCCTTGATGAGCTTGTTGATCGACTTACTCCGCGGCTCAAATTGTACCTTGATGAATAAAATGAAAAAGAATCTTCAGAGCAATATCCTTCTTCTGCCGGCACTTATTGCCGGATTTTTTTGCTATCTGTTTCCAATCTTGATTGCTTTTGGGAAAAGTCTCTTTCTTGGAACAGGAACTGATTTTGTCGGCATACAAAATTATGTGGATCTTTTTGAAAATGAGGCATTTTCACTTGCTGTTAGAAATCTGTTTCATTTGTGGGCCATCATTGTACCCGTCAATTTGGTTATTGGCATTTTCATTGCGGAAGTTTATATAAAGCTCCGAAAAGAAAAACTTTGTCTGTTCTTCCTTGTTCCTTCAATACTTCCGGCAGCTTGTGTTGTGACAATTGCATCAAGCATCTTACAAAAGTCTCCTAGCCAGTGGGGTGAAACACCATTTGCATTTTATGTGTTCCTTGTAATTGTATTATGGAAAACTCTGGGATTCTCAATTTTAATTTTTATGGTTGCTATGAAATCCATTGAATCTGAGATCATAGATGCCGCCATGCTGGATGGAGTCAACCCTTTACAATGTTTTTGGTACATAAAGCTTCCAATAATAAAGAGTTCTTTATTGATTTGTGGAATCTTGACGATTTACAATAGCTTTCGATGTTTCCGTGAAGCCTATTTGATTGGTGGAAGTCATCCGAATGAGCAACTATATAGTATTCAACACTTTTTGCAAAACAATTTTATGAATATGAATTATGCACGGTTGGAAGCAGCATCTATCTTGGTTGTGATTTTTGTTGAAGCCTTTGTACTGAGTGGAATGTGTTTGGCGAGAAAAAAGAGGAATAACTGATGAACCCACGAAAAAAGAAGCTACATATAGGATGCTATCTTTGATAGCTGCTGTGATTTTTGTGCTGCCATGCGTATTTCTTGTTTTCCTGACATTTGATATAAACCCAGATGACTTGTGGCAGATGGATTCTCTGATGGAATTCATTTGCGCCTATAAAAATACCGCGATTCTTGCAATTGCCGGAGTGCTTATTCAAATTGTGATTGCACTGCCTGCAGGTTATGCGATTGCCAGAATCCCATCTCCGAAAGCGCAGACATTTTTTCTTTTGACCTGTGTTTTCTTTTTGCTTTTGCCGCAGCAAGCACTTATGCTCCCTCAATATCTGGTTCTGATGAATATTGGATGGTTGGATTCTCTGAAAGGGCTATTGATAATGACGACTTTCCAGCCTTGGATGATTTTACTCTTTTGGTTCGCAGCAAAAAGAATTGACAGTAGCCTGTTCGATTCAGCAATTTGTGACGGCGCAAGCAACTGGGGGCTTTTTAGGAAAATTTATGCTCCAATTGTACGACCGTATGTTATGATTGCGGCATTCCTTTCTATCGCTGAGAGCTGGAATCTTTTGGAACAACCCATGACATTTTTGCAGAGCAAAGAAAGGTATCCGCTCTCTATGATTTTGATGCAGCTTTCAACGGATAATGCTGAATTAAAAAATGTCCTATGTTTGCTCTTTGCGATTCCGCTGATGATTTTGTTCGGTACAATGGTAAAAAAGATAATCGATACATGAAAAATAAGAATGACTGGCTTGATTTCATTTCAGCAACAGGGTGGATATTTTGATCTTTGAACAATTCTGAAATAAATATGTTGTGCAATATGGAGAAATTTAATTATAAGTTTGGAAGTTATTGATTTGCAACGCAAAATACGTTACAATAAGGCCGAGGTGATAACCATGGAAAAAACGATGACACTCAATCTTCGTGTCAACCCCACCGTTAAGCAGCAAGCCGAGGATGTGTTGAAGCAGCTCGGCATCCCGATGGCAACTGCCATTGATATGTACCTGCGCCAGATCACCCTGACTGGCGGCATTCCCTTCTCTCTGTCCCTGCCGAAGGCTCCTGCGGCTCTGAACGCTGACACCATGACCGATGACCAGCTTCATGCAGCCTTGCAGGTGGGCATTAAGGAGATTCAGAACGGTGATACCGTGGATGCTGCAAGCGCATTCGCACAGTTCAGGGAACAGCACAGATGAAACAGTATGATGTGAAAATTTCCCGGATGGCACTCAGCGATATGGAGCAGATCTACGGCTACATTGCTGACCGTCTGCTGGAACCTGACACGGCTATGGGGCAGTATAACCGCATTGCAGAAGCCATCCAGTCGCTGAACATCCTGCCGGAACGCTGTGCGCTGGTGGAAAGCGAGCCGGAGCGCACCCAAGGGCTGCGGCAGATGCTGGTGGATAACTACTCGGTGTTCTACATCGTGGGCGAGGATGCCGTGTCGGTGGCGCGTGTGCTGTACAGTGCATCCGACCTTGTCCGCCGCCTGCGGAAAATGAAGTGAAAGGGGTGTTCGCATGACCGCTGTGATTTACGCCCGTTATTCCAGCGACAACCAGCGCGAGGAATCCATCGAGGGACAGATCCGGGAATGCACGGCCTATGCCGAAAAGAACGGCATTACCGTGGTCAAGCACTACATTGACCGCGCCCTTTCCGCCAAAACCGATAACCGCCCGGACTTCCAGCAGATGATCAAGGACAGCGAGAAACGGTTGTTTGACATTGTGCTGGTCTGGAAACTTGACCGTTTTGCCCGAAACCGCTATGATTCGGCCCACTATGAGTACCAGTTGGAACGAAATCATGTCAAGCTGGTATCTGCCACGGAGCCTATCTCTGACAGCCCTGCGGGTATCATGGTCAAGAGTATGCTCACCGGCATGGCTGAATACTACTCGGCAGAACTTTCTGAAAAAGTTGTGCGCGGCATGACCGAGAATGTTCTGAAGGGGAAGTACAACGGCGGCACGATTCCCATTGGTTTTAAGGTGGACGAGGAGAAGTTCTTTCAAATCGACCCGCTGAAAGCTCTCTTTGTGGTAGAAGCCTTTCAGCGGTACAACGATGGCGCGACTATGAAAGAACTGATGAACTGGCTGAACGACAGTGGCGTGACCACCAACCGCAATCAGAAGTTTACCTACAACAGTGTTCAGAAGCTGCTGACGAACAAACGGTACATCGGAGAAAACCACTTCAAGGACATTGTGATGCCCGACAGCATCCCGGCCATCGTGGACAAGGACTTGTTTGAGGAAGTGCAGCAAAAAATCAAAAAGAACAGCCGCGCTCCTGCCCGCCACAAGGCCGAGGACGATTACTTGCTCACCACCAAGCTGTTCTGCGGAATGTGCGGCGCGATGATGTTCGGCGAGTGCGGTACGGGTAGAAACAAGGTCGTTCATCATTATTATAAGTGCGCCACCGCGAAGCGTTTCAAGACCTGCAAGAAAAAGACCGTCCGTAAGGAATGGCTGGAAGATCTAGTCGTGGCTGAAACCATGAAGCTGATTCAGGACGATGCCGTGATTGATGCCATCGTTGCAGAGGTGCTGGAACTGCAAGAGCAGGAGAACACCACCCTGCCCCTGCTGGAAAAGCAGATGAAAGAGGTGGAGAACAGCATCGAGAATATGCTGAACGCCATCCAAGCGGGTGTACTGACCAGTTCCACCAAGGCACGTCTGGAAAAGCTGGAAGAACAGCAGAAAGAACTGGAAGTCCGCATTGCCGAGGAGAAAATCGCAAAGCCCCGGCTGAGTGAGAATCAGATCCGTTTCTGGCTGACCCGGTTCCGCAAGCTCGACCCGAACGTGAAAAGCCACCGGGAAACGCTTATCAATACATTCGTGAACGCTGTTTATCTCTATGATGAAAAAGTTTTGATTACATTCAACTACAAAGACGGCACAAAAACCATCACTTTCGATGAAATCGCCGCCAAAGATGCCCCAGAGGGCAATGGTTCGGATTTGGGTTGCTTCGCTCCACCAAAAAAAGCTTCAGCGTAACTACTACGTTGGAGCTTTTTGTTTTGTATGTGCGTGAAACTCACGAATGCGGGCGGATTCGAACAGCATCGGCCCGCCGTACAGTCCGGCGGGCAAAAAAGCCCCAGTGGGGCTTTTTTAGATGCGCGGCTCGCGACATCCACCCGCGCCCACCAAGAAATAGCACAACGTGGATGTTTCAAAATGCCCTCTGCGCCGGAAACAGACGTACAGGTAGGTCAAGATCTTGAACACCAGAAAATCGTAATCGTCTTTAGCCATGAAAAGCTCCTTACTTCTTGGCAGACACATTGCATTCTTCAGGATAAAGCTCCTGATATTTTGGGTACTGGAAACTTTCAGTGTTCAAAACAGCATCAAGGCAGTCATGGCGTTCACCCCATCCGAAAACGTCCGGCGAATCACCAAGTTTTTTGCATTTTCCGGGGCCATCCCAGTAAATACAGACATTACATTCTGGAATGCAGGTCGTGACACTATAAAACGGCGCACGGAACCCCATACTGATATCTTCCTCGCGCAAAATTTTAGGCATTCGGAAGCACCTCGATTTCCAAAAAATAACGGTCGTCTTTTATGCCGACATTCAGTACACGGTACTTCAATCCTCGTGCAAACAGGACTACGTCCTGATTCTTGAACTTTGGCAATGCCACAGGCTGAAGAAACTGGCAGCCCTTGTACCCTTCAGGAATGTGCATTTGAAGAACCGTGTCGCGGCCAGAAAGCTGCAAATCCTCAAAACTCGTAGAAGTAAAGATAGGAAAAGTACCTTGTCCACGAACGATAGTCTGTAATTCTTGTTCGGTAGGATTCTTTGGAAGGCCAAGATCGAGAAAAGACAGCGTCCAGCGCAGCAATAGTTTCCCGAACCTGTGGCGTGATAGTACCGTTGCGGATTGCATAATTCACGCGGGTTGCGGTGAAACCTGTATAAGCCCTGAGGATACTCTGCGACGATTCCGGCAACGCCAGAACCTGCTTTGTCATGGCATCTTTTACTGCCGTTATTTTAGCATCATCATTGCCGTTTGTCGAGCCTTTTCTTACCGCATACGCCGCCCGCTTCTGGGCGTTGATGCGCTCTCGGTTGGCTGCGTAGTCGATGCGACGCATGGCGTTCATGTCGCTGCCGGCATCCCGGTACTGCTTGAGGTATTTCTCCGGGTCGTAGCCTGCAACATTTGTGCCAGAATGGAACCGCACCGCAAACTCACAGTCGCAGATGGTATAGCCACGCTGTTGATGGCCGTGATGTAGCTGCCGCGATGGCTGTGTCAGAGACACTGGCGGAGTATACGCCGAGCGATGAAAAATAACCCATTTTGTAACCCGCTCAAAAGCGAAAAATCTGGCGCGTACTGGAAAGTGCGAAGAAATTGGACGCGAAAAAATGGCTTGAATACTGGAGATTCTGTAAGCTCGCGCATAGGCTGACGTAAGCGGTGCTTGTTCGAATCCACCCGCGCCCACCCATCTGACAGCTCCCGTGTGCAAACACACAGGGGCTGTTTTATTTTTGTCTGCGCATGGGTGCAGCAGCATGCAGCACATCCTCGAAGTTGAGAAAAACGGAGCATTTGTCACAAACTTATCACAAAAAGGTTACAAACCGACTTTTTCCACTCAAAAAGATTGTGAAATGATTGTTTATCTGGTATCATATCGGGGTGGCTGGCCAATCGTGCCGGTCTGCGAGAAGAAATGAATCAAGATCAAGGAGAAGTATCCATGAAGAAAAAGAACGTTCTGGCTTCGCTGCTCCTGGCAGGTGCGATGTTCCTGACCGCATGCGGCGGCAGCGCATCCTCCACCAGCGCAGCAAGCGGCGTGTCCGGCAGCTTTACCGGCACGGCCAAGGGCATGGGCGAGGTGTCCGTCACCCTGACCCTGACGGATAACGTCATTACCGACTGCACCGCTAAGGGCGACGAGGAAACCTCCGGCATTGGCTCGGTGGTCATTGAGCAGTTCCCCGGCGAAGTCGTGGAAGGCAACACCATCAACCTCGACAGCATCAGTGGTGCGACCATCACCTCCAATGCGTTCGTGGAGGCTGCCAAGGCCGCACTGACCGAGGCCGGCCTGAACCCCGACGATTACATGGCCAAGGCAGACAAGACCGCCAACGGCGAGACCGTCAGCTATGATGCCGACGTCGTCGTCATCGGTGCAGGCGGCGCAGGCATGACCGCTGCCATGACCGCTGCCGATGCAGGCCAGAAGGTCGTCATCCTGGAGAGCCAGGCCATGGTGGGCGGCAACTCTGCCCGCGCTACCGGCGGCATGAATGCAGCCAAGACCGTCTATCAGGACGAGAACGAGTTCGATCAGGCTGCCGGTGTGGAAAAGACGCTGGCAACGGCTGCTGAAAAGTATGCCGACAATGAGACCATCACCGCACTGGCCAAGACCGTTTCCGAGCAGTGGGCAGCCTATCAGGCCAACCCCACCGGCTACTTCGACAGCGTGGAGCTGATGGAGCTGGACACCATGGTCGGCGGCAAGGGCATCAATAACCCGGAGCTGGTCAAGACCCTGTGCGAAGGCACGGCAGACGCCATCGACTGGCTGGATGAGAACGGCATCACCCTGCACAACGTCTCCAGCTTTGGCGGCGCATCCGTCAAGCGCATCCATCGCCCGGTCAACGAAGAGGGCAAGGTCGTCTCCGTGGGCGCTTACATGATCCCGCTGCTGCAGGAGAACTGCGAAAAGCGCGGCATCGACATCGTGCTGAACACCACCGTGGATACCATCCTGACCGATGCCAACGGCGCAGCCGTGGGCGTTTCCGGTACCGATAAGGACGGCAACACCGTCGTCGTCAACGCCAAGAGCGTCATTCTGGCCACCGGCGGTTTCGGTGCCAACCTCGATATGGTCACCCAGTACAAGCCCGAACTGGCAGGCTTCATGACCACCAACGCCGCGGGCGCACAGGGCCAGGGCATTGAGATGGCGACTGCCATCGGCGCAGGCACCGTGGACATGGACCAGATCCAGATCCACCCCACCGTTGAGGCCAACACCGCCGCCCTCATCACCGAGGGCCTGCGCGGTGACGGCGCGATCCTCGTCAACGCCAACGGCGAGCGCTTCATCGATGAAGTCGGCACCCGCGACGTGGTCTCCGCTGCCGAGATCGCACAGCCGGGCAGCTACAGCTGGCTGATCGTCGATCAGGCCATGGCCGATGCGTCCAGCGTCATCCAGGGCTACATCAAGAAGGGCTACACCAAGACTGGTGCGACCTACGAGGAGCTGGCCAAGGAGCTGGACATTGATCCTGCTACCTTCGCCAACACCATGGAGACCTGGAACGGCTATGTCGAGGCCAAGAACGACCCCGACTTTGGCCGCACCAGCTTTGCAAACCCGCTGAACAATGGCCCCTACTATGCCATTAAGGTCACCGCCGGTGTCCACCACACCATGGGCGGCGTGACCATCAACAGCGCCACCGAAGTGCTGAAGGAAGACGGCACCGTCATCCCCGGCCTGTTCGCAGCCGGTGAAGTGACGGGCGGCGTCCACGGTGCAAACCGTCTGGGCGGCACCGCCGTGGCCGACTTTGTGGTCTTTGGCCGCATCGCCGGTGAGAGCGCAGCCAACTACGCAAGCGCACAGTAAAACCGAATAAAAGGCCGGGAGGCCGCCTCTGTCGAACGACTGGGGCGGCCTCCCGTTTTTTGTTGGGAAAATTCCCTTCCCCCTGCGGGGAAAAGCATGGTATAATCAGGGCATCAAAAAGAGAACCGGCAAGAGGTATCTGCTATGATGTACACACTGCATTACGATTCCCCGCTGGGCGGCATCCTGCTGGCGGCAGATGATGTGGGCCTGACAGGGCTTTGGTTCGACGGCGAACTGTATTTTGCCGAGGGTCTGGACCCGGACCACACGGCGCAGAAAACGCCCATCCTGCAGCAGGCAGAGCGCTGGCTGGAGGTCTATTTCAGCGGCCGGGAGCCGGGTTTCACCCCGCCGCTCCATCCCATGGGTTCCTCTTTCCGGCAGGCAGTGTGGGAGTTGCTGCTGCAGATCCCCTACGGCCAGACCACGACCTACGGTGCGCTGGCAAAGCAGCTGGCGGAAAAGCAGGGCAGGCCCCGCATGTCTGCACAGGCAGTGGGCGGTGCCGTCGGGCACAATCGGATCGCGATCCTTATCCCGTGCCACCGGGTCGTCGGAACGAACGGCAGCCTGACCGGCTATGCGGGCGGCATCGACAAAAAGGAAACTGCTGCGGATGGAACACGTCAACATGGAGCGGTTCTTTGTGCCGTAACCGGGGGAGAAGACTGCGATGCCATCCCCTTGATGCCATCCCCCTTGGGGACCGGATGACTGCCGCATCCGGCATCCGGGCAAGTAAGTGCAGGCAGGGCCGTGTTGTTCAAGTCCTCTTATCCGCATAGCAGAGCGCAAGGAAAAAACAAATCAGCGGCAGTCCTCCCGGTAGACATTCCTATGAGTCCAGGAACCGCGCACGAACAAAAGCCCCACTGGGGCTTTTGTTGCCCCGCCTGCGGCAGGGCCGTGCTGTTCAAGTCCTCTTATCCGCAGAGAAGCGCGTTTCCAAAAGGACGGACGCAAAAGAAAAACGACAGCCTTTTTGAAAGCTGTCGTTTGAGAGTGCAGGAATGCAATCCAAATCCGAACCATTTCTCTTTGATGTTGCTTCTGCAACATTTTCAAACGTGATGGTCTGTGTACCTTCTTTATAGTTGAAGGTTATCAAAACCTTATCATCATACAGGTAAATCGCATTGATGAACGTATCCACCAACGCTTGCCGCTGGTCTTTCAGGCGCATATCCAGCTTGCGGAAACGCAGCAGCCAGAACCGGATGAACTCTTCGGTTACTTTCGGCTTTGCCAGCTTTTCCTCTGCAATGCGGGCTTCAAGCTCCCGCTTGGTTTCTTCGAGTTGCTCCAATCGCTCCTTGGTGGAACTGGTCAGGATGCCCGCCTGAATCGCATTGAGCATATTCTGGATACCCGATTCCGCATCCCGGAGCTGCTTTTCATAGAGGGGAAGGTTGGTGTTCTCCCGGTCTTGCAGCTCCATGACCTTAGCGATAATGGATTCCATGGCGGCATCATCCCGGACAAGCTGCATCGTCTGGTTCACTACCAGATCTTCCAGCCACTGTTTGCGGACGGTCTTTTTCTTACAGCCCTTGTGCTTTTTTGCGGTAGCACATTTATAATAACGATGAACTTCGCCCGTCCGGCTCGTACCGCTTTCGCCAAACATCAGCGCACCGCAGTAACCGCAGTGCAGCTTGGTGGTCAGCAGGTAATCATCCTCTGCCTTTCTCCGGGCAGGGGCTTTCTTGTTTTTCAACATCTTCTTCTGCACATCGTCGAAAAGTTCCACCGACACGATAGGTGGAATCGCATCGGGAATCAGGATGTCACGGTATTTCAGTTCTCCGATGTAGCGGCGGTTGCTCAGCATATGTTGGATGGTATTGAAAGTCATCGGCCCGCCACGCTTGTTTTTGATGCCCTTTTCATTGAGCCAGTCCCGAATTTCCCGCATGGTCTGACCATCGTTATACCGCTGAAACGTCTCAGCTACAAACGGCGCAGTCATCGGATCAATCTCAAAATGGCGGTCTGCATTGATGGTATATCCAAAGGGGATAGCACCGCCGGTAAACTTGCCCTTGAGGGCATTTTCCGTCATGCCGCGAATGACCTTTTCCGAAAGGTCAGCGGAGTAGTATTCTGCATAGCCCTCCAGCACTGATTCCAGAATGATACCCTCTGGCCCTTCTGAGATGATCTCAGTGGCCGAGACAAGCTTGACACTATTCTTCTTCAGCTGAGTTTTATACCGGGCACTATCGTAGCGGTTCCGGGCAAAGCGGTCAAGCTTCCAGACCAGTACAATGTCAAACAGCTTCTTGTCGCTGTCCTTTATCATCTGCTGGAACTCCGGGCGGTTGTCCGTTTTTGCAGAGATTGCCCGGTCAATATAGTGTTTGACCACCGTAAGGTCGTTCTTCTCCGCATAGGCGGTGCATTCCCGGATCTGGCCCTCGATGGATTCTTCGCGCTGGTTGTCACTGGAATAGCGGGCATAGATCACGGCGGTCATGGCAAGCACCTCACTTTATACATCATTCAAAGCATTATTTCGTATAATGTATATACCACAGATTTATAGATTTGTAAAGACTTACATTCGAGAGCGGATTCAGCTCAGCACACTTTCTGGGATACAAAAGCCTTCCATAAAACAGGAAAGTCCAAAAATCGCGCAGAAAATGTAAAACAGTTTTGTCCCAGTATTAAATCCCTTTCCAAAGTAAAAAGTAAAGATGGACAAAATTTTAACGGTGGATTTGGTCAACTATTCTAAAACTCAGGATAACGGTCGGCTTTTTCATACATGCCATTGGATATTGTGTGCAAAAAGAACGTTCCTTCATTGAGCATTGTGAACAATAAAAAATAGAGCAACACAGAGGATACAGTTTTGTGCAAATCCATGTCATAATAATCAGAGAAAAAGAGAAGTCGTTCATGATAAGATTGGTGTGTCAGAACAAAGATTCTGCTATCCGGAGAGCAGAGCCTTTGAAAACAGGATATTCCAATTTATGAAAGGAAAGCACTATGAAGTCGATTGACGTATTTTGCCATCTGATGCCGCCTGAATATGCGAAGATCTGTATGGCAGAAGCTCCCAACAAATCGCATATGTTTGTCCGTGCACTGAAAGTCCCTTCCATGTCCAACATGGAAAGTCGGAATGAGGTGCTGAAAGAATTCCCCGGTTACAAGCAGATTCCCAACATCGTGTCGCCTCCGGTTGAAACTTTTGCTGGACCGGACAAGTCCCCCAGGCTGGCAGCAATCGGCAATGATGAAATCAAAAAAATCGTCGAGGCTAACCCGGAATTCTACGAAGGCTTCATCGCTGGAATCCCGTTCAATAACGTGCAGGCATCGGTTGAAGAAATCAAGCGTGTCAAAGATATGGGTGCAAAGGGCATTCAGATTTACACTCATATGAATGGGGAAGCCATTGACACAGAAAAATATTGGCCGATTTATGAAGCCTGTGAAAAGTACGATTTGCCGATCCTTATTCACCCGGTGGGTGGTCAGATGGTTCCGGAGTTTCCGACGGAAGAACGTTCTAAATATGAGCTGTGGTTCACAATTGGCTGGCCCTATCAGACCACGGTTGCCATGATGCGTCTGGCATTCTCTGGAATTTTTGAGGACTTTCCCAACATTAAAATCGTGACCCATCATGTTGGTGCAATGATTCCCATGCTCGAAGGTCGTATTGAAAATGGTCTGAAGATGTATGGCGGACGCACTGCGCCTGAGCTGAGGGATGAGCTGACCCGCACAAAAATGAAGGGTGCGCCCATTGATACGATTCGTAAGTTTTATGCGGACACTGCTTCCTTTGGCTCCACATCTGCCATTCGAGCTGGTATTGATTTCTTTGGTGTGGATCATATCGTGTTCGCTACCGACATGCCTTTTGACCCGGAACAGGGTCCCGGTTACATTGACCGTACCTTGAAGTGCATTGACGAACTGAATCTGAACGATGCAGACAAAGCGGCAATTCTGCATGGTAATGCACAACGGTTATTCCATGTGTGAGGAGGAATAAATATGGCAACGTTGATTTCGGTTCTTACAAATCAATTCTTTCTGATCTTTTTGGCGATTGCGCTCGGTTTGGCACTGGGCAAAATCAAAATCGGAAATTTTTCTCTTGGCGTTTCCGGCGGCATCTTTTCTGGTATCGTGATTGGCTTCATCGCTCAGACTTGGGCAAAGGGTGTACAGGAGGGCGAACTTGGCTACTCCAGTGCAACGAGTGTGCTTAAGACTGGTGTTGTCAGCAATCTGTTCTTTACATTCTTTCTGATGCTGTTCCTTGTCTCCATCGGCATGAAGGTGGGCAGCGGAATTGGTGCAATCTTCAAAAAATATGGCATCAAATTTGTTATCATCGGTGCGATGATCCCTGTTATTTCGATGATCGTCTCGCTGGTTGCGTATCATTTCGTTCTGAAGGGAAGTCCTTCTGTTACTGAATTTGAAACCATCGGTATGTTTGCCGGTGCTATGACTTCCACACCCGCTTACGGCACAGCACTGGATGCAGCTGGCCATGTTGTTTCCGGAGAAGCACTGGAAGCAGCCTCGTCTGCAATCAGTCTTGGGTATACCGTTGCATTCCCAATCGGCGTTCTGGTAATCGTTATTATGATCTCTTTTCTGCCAAAGCTCTTCGGCATTGATGTGGCCGCTGAGAAAGCCGCATACGAGCTGGAGCTGCAGTCAGATGTCTCGAACGAGAAAAAGCTGAAAGACGGTCCTCTGGATTTCATGGTTCTTGCCTTTGTCGCAGCGATCGGTATTCTCATCGGCAACATCAAAATCCCTCTTGGCAGTTTTGGAGAGTTTTCTCTTGGTGCTGCGGGCGGTATTCTGGTCTCTGCGCTTGTGTTCAGCTATATTGGCAAAATCGGTCCTGTCAACTTCCGTATGGATCAGAAAGCACTCGGTACGCTGTATCAGACTGGCCTGACATTCTTTATGGCAGTTGTTGGTCTGCGCTACGGTTACGATGTGGTCAATTCCCTGATGGGTTCGGGTCTGCAGTTGGCAATCGTTGCAATCTTTGTGGAAGCAATCGCGGTGCTCATTGCTTTCATCATTGGTCACAAGGTCTTTAAGATCAACTGGATCATTCTTAGCGGTGCGATTGCTGGCGGCTGTACTTCTGCACCGGGACTGGGTGCTGCAATCAGTGCCACTGGCTCCGAGGAACCCACCGCAGGTTACGGCGCAGCACAGCCTTTTGCGATTCTGGCAAATGTTTTGCTCGCCACATTGTTCTTTAATATTGTATAATAGACTTAACCGCAGACAGAAAGAGAAACTGCAACGTTAAGGAGAAATACTTATGGAAGATGTCCGGATTGAACACAGATATAACGCGTCTCATTTCAAACTCGATAACCATTATGAGAATGTCTACCAGATGCTGCTTATTACAAATGGTCGCATCCGCTATCGGGTAGGGAACAAAACCTACGAGACTGGTCGCGGCGGTGTGATTGTATTGAACACACTGGAAGAGCATGAGCTGGAGGTGTTGGAGTATCCCTATGAGCGCTACCTGATCCGTGTTCAGCCGGACTTTTTCCAGAATGAAGTAAAATATCCGGAAGTGATTGCAGCGTTTATCAAGAGGCCTCCTAATTTCTCTCATCTTCTCACGGTGTCGGAGCCGATCTGGAATTATCTGTACGATATCGTTCTGGAAATGGAACGAGAGTACAACAACAAGAAAAAATACTGGGAACTTTATGTAGGAGCCGATTTGCGCCGGATATTCATAATAATCTACCGTGAATGTGCAGATATCATGGCAATGAAAGTCGGACACAGCGTTACAGTGGCATATAACATTATGAATTACATCAACCATCATTTTACTGAGGAAATCACGGTTGATAAAATTGCCGCAGAGCTATTTCTGAACAAAAACTACATTGCTCATGTGTTCAAGGATGAAACCGGTCACACGCTGATCGGATATGCGATCCTTCTGCGCATCAACCGTGCAAAGATACTTCTGACGAAAACAGACAAAAGTATCACGCAGATTGCCGCAGAATGTGGATACGATGATTTTACCTATTTTTCCCGGCAGTTCAAGAAATCCACCAACATGACACCCAGAGATTACCGCAAAGAGTACGCAGATCATGGTGAAGCTGAAGAATAACAACGTACAGGAACTCTTTCCGCCTGCCCAGATTTATGAGGTAACATACAAATGTCACATGAAAGATTTCACTACAAATCGCTTGCTGAAGTGAAAGAAAAGGCTTCGGAACTGGGTGTTTCGCTTCCATTTGCCGAAGACACCACAATTCTGGCACAGCCGCTGAAGGTGCGTGATATCACATTCCCGAATCGTCTGGGCATCGCACCCATGGAAGGCGCCGATTCCACACCGGCAGGTGCGCCGTCTGATTATACGATTCGCCGTTATGTCAATGAAGCAATTGGCGGAAGTTCGGTGATCTGGTTTGAGGCTATCTCCATTGTGGAAGAAGGCCGCTCATCCAAAACGCAGCTGCTCCTGACCCGCGATACGCTGGATGAGTTCAAAAAAATGACCTCCGCTGTGAAGGAAGCAGGATTAAAAGCCAACGGTTATGCACCCTATCTAATCATGCAGGCAAATCACAGCGGTCGTTACTCTAACCCCGATAACAAGCCTGCCCCGATGATCGCTTACCGTCACCCGATTCTTGAGCAATATCGCGCAGCGGATGATTCCTGCATCGTAACGGATGATTATCTGAAGAGCTTGGAAGAAAAGTTTGGTGAAGCATCTGCCCTTGCAAAAGAAGCAGGATTCGATGCAATCGACATCAAGAGCTGCCATGGCTACCTGCTGGCAGAGCTTTCCTCTGCTTATAATCGCCCCGGCGAATATGGTGGATGCTTTGAAAATCGTTTTCGTCTGCTAAAAAATGGCATTCGCGCGGCAAAGGTTCACGAAGACGAGAGCTTCATGGTAACTGCCCGCGTTGGCATCTATGACGGTTATGCCTACCCGTGGGGCTTTGGTGTCAGTCCGGAAAGCGGTGAAACACCTGACCTGACGGAGCCTGTCCGCCTCGTGCGGGAGTTGCACGATGAACTGGGCCTGGACATGGTCAACTTGACGATGGGAAATCCCTATGCCACCACGCATGTTACCCGCCCTTTTGATTTCGGCAAATATGAGCCGGATGAACACCCCTTTGTGGGTCTTTCCCGGATGATCCATGGCATCGGTGAGGTAAAAAAAGCTGTTCCTGCAATGACCGTCTGGGCATCCGCTCCCAGTTATCTGCGCGCCTATGCAGACTTGTTCACTGCCGGTGCAGTTGAACAGGGATTGTGTGATGGTATGCTGTTTGGTCGCATGGCATTTGCCGATCCGGATTTTGCAAATGAAATCGTCAAAAAAGGCCGCATCGACCCCAACCGTGTTTGCCTGACCTGCGGAAAGTGCGGAGACTTAATCCGCGCCCACAAGCCTACCGGCTGTGTGATCCGCGACAATAAGACGTTTATGCCCTTTTACAAGGAATTTCTCGAAATCAAAAAGACACAGCCTGCAAATTTCCGTGGCTGAGAAAGGATGCTTCTTATGAAAAAGACCGCAGTCGTTACAGGTTCCAGCCGCGGCATTGGTTTTGCGATTGCAAAACAGCTGGGCATGGATGGATATAATATTGTGATGGTCGCTACCGGGTTGCAGGAAAAGAATCAGGCGGCTCTGGATGAGTTGCAAGCCCTCGGCATTGCCTGTGCCTATGTGCAGGCAAATATCGGGAATCAGGAAGATCGTCAGAAGATTCTGGATGGTGCTCTGGCTGCATTTGGCCGCGTGGATGTACTGGTCAACAATGCGGGCGTAGCTCCGAAGGTCCGGGCAGATCTGCTTGACATGAGCGAAGAAAGTTTTGACTATGTTGTGGGAATCAATACCAAGGGCAATATGTTCCTGACACAGTTGATTGCAAAACAAATGATTCAACAGGAACCTTTGGATGGCCGCAAGGGTGTGATCGTCAACGTATCCAGTTGCAGTTCGGTCGTATCTTCTACCAATCGTGGTGAATACTGCGTGTCCAAGGCTGGAATCTCGATGCTGACGACTCTGTATGCAGACCGTCTGGCAGCCGAAGGAATTCTGGTCAACGAGGTACGCCCCGGTGTGATCGCCACAGACATGACCAGCAAAGTACAGGGTAAGTACGACAATCTGATTGAAAAAGGAACCTTCCCCATTGCGCGCTGGGGAACACCGGAGGATGTAGCCGGTGCGGTCAGTCTGCTGTGCAGCGACCGTCTGCGGTATACTACGGGCAACTATATCGACGTAGACGGCGGTTTCCATATTCAACGCCTGTAAAAAGGAGAATCCTATGGAAAACGAAATTTTCCGCGTTGGTAACGATACTGCAAGGGTTTACCGTTGCAATACAGCTGTTGTCGGCAGCGGTGCGGCAGGATTCAATGCAGCTGACCGCCTTTGGAAACTGGGACAGCACGATATTCTGCTGATTACAGAAAACCGGATCGGTGGTACCAGCCGCAACACAGGAAGCGACAAGCAGACCTATTACAAGCTGACACTTTCCGGCGGCGACCCGGACAGTGTGCGTGAAATGGCACAGACGCTTTATGAGGGCCGCTGTGTAGATGGTGACATCGCATTGTGCGAAGCTGCGCTTTCTACACAGTGCTTCCTGAAACTTGTTGAACTTGGTGTGCCGTTTCCTCGGAATCGGTATGGCGAATATATCGGCTATAAAACGGACCATGATCCACGCCGCCGTGCTACCAGTGTTGGACCGTACACCAGCAAACAGATGACCGAATGTCTGGAACGTGCCGTACAAAATGATGGTGTACCTGTACTGGACAAAATGCAGGTCATTCGTGTGCTGAGTGAGAATGATACTGTTTGCGGACTGCTTTGCCTGAATGCTGCGGCGCAGGATGATGCTGAACGCTTTGTGCTGATCCGCTGTAAAAATGTGATCTACGCGACCGGTGGCCCAGCAGGAATGTATGCAGACAGTGTATATCCGTTCAGCCAATACGGTGCAACAGGATTGGCATTAGAGGCGGGAAGGAAAAAATCTGACAGAATGGCAGTATGGCCTTGCTTCTGTTGCGCCGCGCTGGAATGTTTCAGGTACTTATATGCAGGTGTTGCCGCGCGTCTATTCCACAGAATCAGACGGCAGTGACGAAAAAGAATTTCTGATGGATTTCTTCAACGATGTCCACGATATGCTCAGCAAACTGTTTTTGAAAGGCTATCAGTGGCCGTTTGATGTTCGCAAAGTGGCAGATGGAAGTTCTATCATTGATATTCTGGTTTACCTTGAAAGCTGCAAGGGCCGCAGGGTTTTTCTGGATTACCGTACAAATCCTGTGAGTGGAGCATTCGATTATAAGTCCCTGCTGCCAGAAGCAAGGGTTTATCTTGAAAAAGCGGGAGCCTGTTTCGGTACACCAATCGAACGTCTGGCACACATGAACCAACCTGCAATCGACTTCTATCGGGATAAAGGCGTGGATCTGTACACTCAGCCGCTTGAAATCGCTCTCTGTGCGCAGCACAACAACGGCGGATTGGGAATCGACTGCTGGTGGCAGACCAATGTAAAAAGTCTGTTTGCCGTAGGCGAAGTGGCAGCCAGCCATGGCGTTTACCGTCCGGGCGGCACTGCATTGAATGCCGGACAGGTTGGCAGCACCCGTGCAGCGCAATATATTGCGGCGCGTTGTCAGGGAGAGGCTCCGGACTGCTTTGATACGGCAGCTGCGTCGGCACTGAAAGAAATGAGTGAACTGGCAAATTCCTGCACGGCAGAAACCGGCAATGTGCGGACATTATGGAAACAGGCTTCTGCCGCTATGAGCCGCTGCGGAGCGGCAATCCGTGATGAAGAACAGATTCGTGAATACTGCAAGGTCGTACAGACGCAACTGAAAAATTTTCACACGATCGTGAGGGTTTCCAATCGCGGAGAACTCGCAATGGCGTATCGGCTGCGCGATATGCTTCTGAGTCAACAAGCCTACCTGACAGCGATGGTGGATTACAGAGCACATGGTGGAAAAAGTCGGGGCAGTGCGCTTTACACCGACAGGAAAAATGGAACAAAGCCATTTGCACATCTTCCAGATACGTTTACGTTCGCGCTGGATAAAAACGAACAACCGCTGATTCAGGAATTGCGGTACGAAAATGGTATTTGCAAAACCGACTGGAGAGAGCCGCGCCCTATCCCGGAGGATGATGATTTCTTTGAAAATGTATGGCGAAGCTATCGTGAAACAGGAAATATCCAATAATATACTGGATATCGACTGAATCTATGGTGTTGAACTTCGGCATAAAAAATTCAAACGCTCTGAATTGATTTGACGAGAGGTTTATACGATGGGCTTTTTAACTGGAAAAACTGCAATCATTACAGGTGCAGGACGTGCTGTTCTGCAAGATGGAAGCTGCGGCTCCATCGGCTATGGAATCGCCACAGCTTATGCCAAAGAGGGTGCAAACCTTGTTATCACTGGTAGAAATCTGAAAAAGCTGGAAGATGCCAAGCAGGAGCTGGAAGGCAACTACGGAATCAAAGTCCTGCCCGTGCAGGCGGATGTCTGTGCAGGCGGGGACAATGAAGCTGTCGTTGCAAATGTTGTCCGACAGGCTGTGGATGCTTTTGGTGGGATTCAGGTGCTTATCAACAACGCACAGGCATCGGCTTCCGGAGTACCGTTGGCACAGCACACCACGCAACAGTTTGATCTGGCCCTTTACTCTGGCCTTTATGCAGCGTTCTATTATATGAAAGCATGCTATCCCTACCTGAAAGAATCGCATGGCAGCGTGATCAATTTTGCTTCCGGCGCAGGTCTGTTCGGCAATTTCGGACAGAGCGCCTACGCTGCTGCCAAAGAAGGCATCCGCGGCTTGTCCCGTGTCGCTGCCACCGAATGGGGCAAGGACGGTATCAATGTCAACATCGTCTGTCCGTTGGCATGGACCGCTAAGCTGGAACAATTTCAGCAAGCCTACCCGGATGCGTTCAAGGCGAATGTGAAGATGCCTCCAATGGGTCACTACGGAAATGCAGAAACTGAAATCGGACGGGTTTGCGTCCAGCTTGCCAGCCCGGACTTCAAGTTCATGTCCGGTGAAACCTTGACACTTGAAGGCGGCATGGGGCAGCGTCCGTAAAGACCTCCCCATACCAAACCCCGATCCAGTACAGTTTTCTTTCCTTGCTGTACTATGGTCGGGGTTTCTTTTATAAGTCCTACTTCTACCGCTTTACCGCAATAAAATTTACAAAACCATATTGACGCACCCACGCTTCCATGATACCCTTTATTCCAAATCCTGCTGACAAAAGTGGTGGTTCTCGCCGTGATAACCACCACTTTCAGCGGATAATTGCCCAGAAAGAACGTACCGCCCCGCAACACACCCGATTCATTTTGCCGCCGTTTCACCCCGACAAAATCCTTCGCCTGTACTGCGTGGGCGGTATTTTTCTTTTCTGGAAACGCACCTTGAAAATTTCATGAGCCGTCCGAACGGGATACCGGCTTTTTAGCCAACGCCGCTGCACAAACAGGGGCAGGAACTTCGTTCGGAGCAAACGGTGACTCCCATACATGAGCAGAGACCTTTTACTTATTTTTTGCGTCTTAACAATTCGGAAACATTTGTTGAAAATGCGTTTTGAGCGCAGCGGTAGAGGGCAAGAACCGTCCCGTGGCCACAAATTTTCAATTCTTGAAAATTTCCTGTCCATCCGGGACTTCACTTCTCAAACTCTTGCGAGTTTTCCAAGTGATCTTGTTGGGGCGTGCCTGCCCCAAACCCTGCTCATCATTCGTGCCTTGCGGCACGAATGGAACGGCGTGTCGTGCTTACATAACTTCACGGAGGAGTTATCGAACAGACAGGAGGTACAATGACCAAAACGAATGTTCAATCGACCCCTAGCAATTCCCAGCACCACGACACGCCGAACAACAAAACGCACGTCATCAAGTTCCGTGTGACAGCGGAGGAAAAAACGTCACTGGAACTCACTTGCAAACTCCTGAATCTCTCCCTCTCCACTTTTATCCGCCGTGCCATCCACAACGTCAAGATCGAGAAAACGGTCATCGTTGCCGGCGGCGGAGAAGAAACCCTGACCGCTGTTTCCACCCTGCTTGCCCAGTGCAGCAAGGTGGGCACCAACCTCAACCAGCTTGCAAGGCACTTCAATTCCGGCGGTGCAGACACCGAGCAGATCCGGGCGAAATTCCTTGACGAACTTGCAGACCTGACCGCATTTCGGCTGCACGCCGAGAAAGTTCTGGGTGAACTGTATGGCAACGCTCAAGCATATCGCCTCTAAAAACTCGGACTATACCGCCATCGAAGCGTACCTCGTTTACCAGCATGATGCGTTCACCGGGAAGCAACTTCTGGATGAACAGGGCAGACCGAAGCTGCGAGAATCGTACATCCTCGATACACTTGAGTGCGGCGATTTCTCGTTTGCAATGGCCTGTCTGCTGGCAAACCGCAAGTATGGTAAGAACACCCAGCATGGTGATATCAAAAGCCACCAGTATATCATCAGCTTTGACCCCAGAGATGCAGCCGACAACGGCTTGACCATGGAAAAGGCACAGGCACTTGGCCTGAAGTTTTGTTCTGAAAATTTTCCCGGTCATCCTGCCATCGTCTGCACTCACCCGGATGGGCACAACCATTCGGGAAATATCCATGTCCACATCGTGATCGGCAGTATCCGCACACGAGAGGTGGAACGTAAGCCCTATATGCAAAAGCCCCGCGATTGGCGCGAGGGCATGAAGCACTCCAGCACCGCCCAGACCATGCGGCACCTCCGTGTCGAGGTCATGGAACTGTGCGAAAGTGCCGGACTGTACCAGATCGACCTGCTCAACGGATCAAAGGAGCGTGTCAGCGAAGCCGAGTATTGGGCACGCAGGCGCGGTCAGATGAAACTTGACCGCGAGAACGCAGCCCTTACCGCAACTGGACAGCAGCCCCGGCAGAAGAAGTTTGAAACCGTAAAAGATACCCTGCGGAAACAGATTTCTTCGGTGCTGTACCGTGCCACCAGCTTTGAAGATTTTTCTGATAGGCTTATGCAGCAGTACGGCATCACCGTCAAGGAAAGCCGTGGGTGTCTGAGCTATCTGCCCGCTGGCAGAACAAAGTTTATCCGAGCGAAACATCTCGGTGACAAGTTTGATAAGGCAGCAGTGCTTACCACGTTGCAGGCAAACGCCGAACACAAACCCAAGGTGCAGTTCAAACAGGATACCATCAGGAAACTGATCGACATCCAGTCGAGGATAACCGAGGGCAAAGGCATCGGTTATAAGCGTTGGCTCACGAAACACAATCTCAAAATTATGGCACAGACCGTGAAGCTTCTGCAGGAAAAGGACTTGACCGACGAGGACACCCTGAACCAGCGCATCGCCGAACTGGAAACCAAGTATCACGATTCGCTGGCAGTAGTGAAAGACCTCGAAGGTCGCATGAAAGCCAACAATGAGCTGCGCTATCATGTCGCAGCCTACGCCAGCACCAAGAGCGTCGCATAGCAGTTAAAGACCGCCAAGCGACCCGCAGCATTTGAGGAGCAGCACCGTGCAGAGCTGACAGCGTACCGGGCGGCAGCAGCCTATCTCAAGGCAAACAACATCACCAAGCTGCCCAGCCCGAAAAAGCTGGAAGCAGAATACTGCGCACTTGCTTCTGAAAAGGCGCAGTTCTACGAGCAGTACAAGGAAGCCAAGTCCGAGCTGCTCAAACTGAAAACCGCAAAGCAGAATGTTGCGTGCTTTTTCCGGGAGGAAGAACAGACGCAGCAGGAGAGATAAAGGAGTGTGCGTATGATCAACTTGAAAATCGACCCGGAGTTCCAGTCCCAGATTCCCCCTCTGACCGATGATGAATTTAAGCAGCTTGAAGAAAATATCCTCAAAGAGGGCAAGCTGCTCTCTCCTTTGATCGTTTGGAACAATACACTTGTTGACGGCCACAATCGTTATGAGATCGTTCAGGAGCATCCCGAAATCTCTTTCTCCACCATGCCGCTCCCGTTTGAAAGCAGAGAAGAAGTCCTCGCTTGGATTTGTAAGAACCAGTTGGGGCGGCGCAATCTGACCCCGGAGCAGAAGAAGTTCCTCATTGGAAAGCAGTACAGTGTGGAGCATCGGAAGCCCGGTGGAAACGGCAATAACCAGCACACGGCTGCTGCCAAGAAAACCGCCCCGGAGGAATTGTGTCAAATTGACACAATTCCTCCCGCCTCTGCGGAAGCGAGCATCCGCAAGCAGATTGCGGAGCGGAACAATGTCAGCGAATCCTACGTTGCCCGTTCTGAAAAATTCATGTGTGGCGTAGAGATCATGGAACAGATGGTGCCCGGTATGCAGGAGAAAATCCTGTCCGGGCAATTCAAAGTCCGTGATGCCGATATGCACCGCCTCGCCAGAGCTGATTTTCCGAACCGCAAGCAGATCGTGCACGAGATTCTGCACCCGGAAGACCGTCCCGCTCCGCAGTCGAGCTACTCACACTACTCTGGAATCAACTACTCCGCGCTGGAAGTCGCTGTCCGGCGGATTCAGCAGGACTTTGATTTTTTGATGAGATACTTGCCTAAGCTACCGGACGATTCCTACGCCAAAACTGAAACGCTAAAAATCCTCAAGCAGCACAAAGCGTATATGGCACAGTTTGAAGAAATGCTGAACGATGAAAAAATCGCATAACGACAGGCACTTGTAAGCCATCAATGAGCCACCAGCCGCAAGTGCAGGGTGGAAAACTTCCGCGCCCTTGCGCCTGATATGAAATTGGAACTTTGATTTTCTCGCCCGACTTTGCCACGGTGGGACGATCAAAGGAGCGTGCGTTTGAACAAAAAGAAAAAGTCCACAAACACTTCCCCTTACCCCGATGAAGTCATTGACCGTCTGGCGCGGGCATTCTATCCGGCCATCCTTGCCTGCTGGAACAGCGAGGAAGGTCAGCGGGAGTTTGCCGCATGGCAGGCGGAACAGGCTCATCATACAACCAACGAAAAACAGGAAGTTCCCGTTGGGGGACTCCCTGCTGTACATATCGCTATTGTCTGTGGCTTTTGGCAGGGTGCGTCCTATTCAGGGGCGCACCCTGTTTTTTGCTTTGTCAGAAGTTTATCATTTTTCTTGACCTTTGAGATTGGATAGTATTTAATAAAATTAGTCTTATCGTTTCAAAACAAAGTAGGAGCGTGATTCAATCAATGCCTTTATCTACCGAAGAATACGCCAATCTTGATAAGAAAATTCGTGACACAGGTTTTTTCTCGGAATATCTGCCACCGTGCTTTCAACTAAATTCAGATGTCTTTCATCACTTGCCGGGGGCTAAATGCGACTTGATTCCTCCATACAATTTCAATATGAGCCGCTTTAATCAAAATGATGCTCGGCGAACGATTAGTATTCCAGAGATTGGTGCATATGCAGTGACTCACGCTTATATGAAAGACCACCACATCATCAAAGATTTGGTAGAATTTACCGCAGGCAATGATTGTTCTTTTTCTCCTATTTTAGGGGAAGACAATTCGATTATGCGTCATGAACAGTCCTATGGTTTAGCTGGAGCGATGAGAGAAGAAAATGGTCAAATTCCATCAAACTATATTTCAAATCTTGCTACGAAAATAATTAGAGCAAGTGGCGCAAAAAAAGTTTTAAAACTTGATATTTCAAATTTTTTCTCAAGTTTTTATCTTCATATGATTCCTGTGATTATTTTGGGATTAGATGAGACAAATATTCAATATCATCATCACCAAAATAATGAAGAATCAAGCGAACTTTACAAAACATACAGTGACTTGGATTCAATTTATCGTAGACAAAATTTGAATCAAACCAACGGACTTCTTGTTGGACCACTTTCCTCGAAAATCATAGCAGAAGGCATGATGACAAGGATAGATCAAGACCTTCATGAACTGGGGCTAAATTATTCTCGATATGTCGATGATTATGAGGTGTATCTTCACTCCGATGATGAAGAGCAGGTCATTAGTAAATTTGCAAGTGTATTAAAAAAATATGGTTTCACACTGAACTATGAAAAAACCGAGATTCTCGATTTCCCATACTATGTAAGTGAAAATCTAGAAAAGGTCATATCTTCATATAGAGAAGTTTTGAGTGTTAGACCAGATACATCTAGTGTTCCGGATTTAATGAGTTTATTTAATAGCTTTTTTAATTTTGAAATCTCCGGAACGAAAGGTGCGATTCGTTATCTTCTTAAAAGCATAGAAGCTGCTCCTATTCACTTTCAGGTGGAACAGGATAAAAAATTGTATCGAGCGTACTTGTTTACAATTCTTACCAATAATGACCGATCTCTTACAAAAGCTTGTTCTTTAATTCTTAAAAGCGTTGAATCGGAACCGTTAGACGCTCACGAAAAAGAACAATTATCAACAATGCTTTTAGCCTGTCTCTCTAAAGAATATGATCTGGAGGTTATATGGATTCTCTATATTTTATTAGAGACCCAAACTCTCTCCACCGGAAATTCTCTGATCGATAAGATCGTTGCAAGTTCGAATGAGCTTGCACAAATAATGTTACTAAGAAAAGGTATTCTATCAGATTCTCAAAAGCATATACTTTCCGAAAACGCTCGCTCGTGGATTCTTATATATGAACTTTACACTGAGGGCATACTTTCCGAGGAAAATCTCATCAGAAAGCTAAATCTCAGTAAAAATCTTATTATGTACAGAAAAATGAAAACAAATCATGTGCATTTTTGCTACTGATTCTTGCATTTTTGTCTATTAAGAGAAGGACGTGCTGCGTTTTGTGCGGCACGTCTTTCTCTTATCTCAATCTTCTAACCCGTGACTTCCTGCTACATTCCTCAGATATTCTTCCGGCTCACCGTTCAAAATCAACTCAGCATACGCCAGCGGGTCATTGTAGATGAGATAGTCCAGTTCTGACTGCTGTGCCATGGTGACATCCAGCGCATCTTCGACCCCGGTACAGTCGATGGAAATTTTTCTGCCATCCCGGAGCAGCAGTTCCACGCAGCCGGTGTCCATGTTGAACTTGCAAACGCTTTCAGCGTACTTCATAATCGTGTCCTTTCTGCCTTACGGCACCTTTACAGTTGTGACTTTTGTGATACGTCTTTTTTGATAAGGTTTTGGACACACAGCGGTTGGAAAAGCACCTTCGTTCTGCTTTCCAAAGAAAACAAAAAATCCGAACCCTTCTCCTATCGAGAAAAGGTTCGGATTTTCATGGTTTGGTGCGGATAAGAGGACTTGAACCTCCACCGAGTTGCCCCGATTAGAACCTGAATCTAACGCGTCTGCCAATTCCGCCATATCCGCATATTTTGTTTTCGTTCGTGAGCCGTGTCGCTCGGAACGATAGTAATTATACCATGGAAACCGGAAATGTCAAGCGCTTTTTTGAAAAAAGTTTTTGGTGGAAGAATCCCCTGCTTTCAGGCCCGGTTCAGGTCGTGCGGGCGGGGCGGATGCTGACCTCGCCGTGGCGCAGGGCAACGGTGCGGCCGTTCTCGCGCTCGACGACGAGCTGGCCGCAGCCATCGATGAACAGCGCTTTGGCGGCGTAGGTCTCGCGGTTGGTGCAGACCGTGACCCAGTGGCCGGGCACGAAGCAGAGGGCGCGGTATTCGTCGAGGCACGAAAAGTCCGGGCAGAGGGCCAGAAGCTCCCGCGCAATGGCCCCGGCCAGTGCGGCGCGGCCAACGGGGGCGGGGCCGCCCGGATACAGGCTGCCTGCGGTGCGGGCCAGCTCCTCCGGCCAGTCGGCAGGGGACGTGGTGAGGTTGAGGCCGATGCCCACCACCAGCCATTCCAGCTGACCGCTCTCGATGTCGGTGCCCGCCTCAGTCAAAATGCCGCAGACCTTCCTGCCCTGATAGTAGAGGTCGTTCACCCACTTGATGCTCAGCTCCAGCCCGCAGAGGGCCTTCACGGCCCGCGCCACAGCGACAGCGGCCCCGATGGTCACGGTCTGGGCATCGGCAGCGGAAAGGTCCGGGCGGAGCAGCAGCGAAAGGTAAACGCCCTTGCCGGCAGGGCTTTCGAAGACCCGGCTCATCCGCCCGCGCCCGGCCTGCTGGTGGCTGGTGAGCACCAGCGTCCCGTGCGGGGCACCGGTCAGCGCCAGCTGCTTGGCCGTCAGGTTGGAGCTTTCGAGGCTGTCGTAGAGGTAGATGGGCGCAGGGTAGCTGCCCACGGCCTCGGCACAGAACGGGTCGCCGCCGGTCAGCCGGTAGCCCCGGCGGGGGGCGGAGTGCAGCGCGTACCCCTGGGCCGCAAGGGCGGCAGCGGCTTTGTGGACGGCGGCGCGGCTCACGCCGAGCGTCTCGGCCAGCCGCTGGCCGGAAATGTAGCCGCCCTCGGCGGCGGAAAGCGCCTGCAGCAATGCCTGCTTCGTATTTGAGGCCATCGGCTTTTCCTCCTGCGGTTTTTGTGATAGTATCATTATAACAGAACGCTTCCTGCTTTGCCAGTAGGGCGGCAGGCAGAAAAATTTTTGGATCTTTTGCAGGAAACGTTCGGCCTATTTCGTATGAAGAGACAGAGGGACAGCAAAACCGCCCCGGACATTGCAGAAAGGAGGTCCTGCGGACCGTTGACCACACTGGAATTCAGCGCGCTGGTGCAGAAGTATCAGGGGCTCGTCTACACCGTCTGCCACCAGCTCGTGCCGGATGCAGGCGATGCGCAGGACCTGGCCCAGGAAACGTTCCTGGCGGCGTGGCGGGCCATCGACCACTGCCCGCCCGGCTACGAAAAGCAATGGCTGGCGCGCATTGCCTCCAACAAGGCAAAGGATCATCTGCGCAGCGCGTGGGTGCGGCGGGTGAATACCCCCGGTGACGATGTGCTGGCGCTGGAAGGTGCCCCGCCCGGTTATGAGCCGGAACAGCGGGTGCTGGAGGAGCTGGGCGAGGCGCGGCTGACCGACATGATCCTGAACCTGCGGGAACCCTACAAGACGCCCTGCCGCCTGATGCTGCTGGAACAGCACACCGCTGCCGAAGCGGCTGCCCTCTGCGGGCGGCCGCAGAAGACGGTGGAAGCACAGGTCTACCGGGCAAAGAAGATGCTGGCGGAAACGATCCGCCAGGAAAGGAGGAGCGAAGATGGAATGGTTTCGGGATGATGGATGCCTGACGGACGAGGGCCTCCGCGCCCTGACGGCGGGGCAGCTGGATGAATTGGGGAGGCTGGAGACGGCAGAGCATTTGTCCTACTGCGATGCCTGCATGGACCGCTATACGGCTCTGCTGACAGCCGATGCGCTGGAAACACCGCCCCGGTCGATGCGCGGCACCGTGATGAGCACCATCTGGGTGCGGCTGATGCAGAACACCTATGGCCGGGTGGCCGTGGCCAGCGTGGCGGCGGTGCTGGCCCTGTCGATGTGGAAAGCTGGGACCCTGGGGCGGATCACTCGGCTGGGAAGTGAGCTGAACACCGTCCTTCCTCCTGCCCAGAGCCAGGATGCCGAACCGGAGCCGCAGAAGCCGGAACCGCTCGGCAAGCCGGTGGAAACGAGGGCCGTCCGCGAGAGCGCGGGCAAGCTCCCCAGACCGCTGCAAAAACTGCTGGATGGCGTAACGAACAGCCCCTGCACGACCCCAAATACTTGAGAAATGAGGGAATCCACTTATGAAAAAGAACGGAATTCTGACCCTGTTGTTTGCGCTGATTCCGGGCGCAGGTGAGATGTATCAGGGCTATATGAAGCGCGGCCTGTCGCTCATCACGATGTTCTGCCTGTCCGTCGCCCTGGGTGCCTGGATGGGAATCGAGATCTTTTATATCGGTGCACCCATTCTTTATATGTACAGCTTTTTCGACACCTTCAATCTGCGGGCGCAGATCGGCCTGGACGCTGCACCGGCGGACGATTACCTCGTCCATTTTGACACGAGGGACCGGCGTCTGGAACAGCTGATGGCCGAACGGCACAAGCTGCTGGGCTGGCTGCTCATCGCATGCGGTGGCATGATGGCCTATCAGAACATCATCATGAACACCCTTGGCGACCTGCTCTGGCGCTGGGGCAAGGAGAGCCCGATCTTCCGGGCGCTCTATCTGGTGATGGATCAGCTGCCGGAAGTTCTGGTCTGCGTCGTGCTCATCGTCTGCGGCATCTGGCTGGTCAAAGGCCCCAGGACCGCAAAGAGCGCCCCGAAGACCGAATCGGCGGAAGAAGACTTCACCGAATACCAGCCTGCCCCCAAAAAGGTGAACGTGCAGGCCATCCTGAACAGCATCAACCGCAGGAGCGCAGAGGACGACGAAGCGGCTGCCGGGGAGATGGAGACCGGCGACACCACGGAGGGCAACGATGGAATCGAATAAGACCGAGAAAGTTCCGGTGCGCCGGGTGGGCAGCCTGACGCTGGGCTTCGGCCTGATGGCGGTGGGCGTGTTCTTCCTCTGCTATTATTTCGTGCCGCAGTTCAACTGGGAGCTGGCCCTCAAGATCGCCCCGGCGGCAGGGCTCTGCCTGCTGGGCGGCGAGGTGCTCTACTTTGCAGCGAAGCCGGAAAAGTGGAAGTACGATTTCCTGTCCGTCTTCTACTGCCTGCTGCTGATGGTCGTCTGCCTGTGCGTGGGGGCACTGCCCATGATGCTGGACCGCTTCGGCCCCGAAAACGAAATGCGGGTGACCAAGATCACCGCTGAATACGAAGAGGAGCTGTACCATGCCATCGGTGAAGAAGCCCCGGAGATCGAACTGCGGAACCTTTCCGCCTGGCTGCAAAACTACTACGGCGATGCCGAAACGGTGGACGCTGCCGCAGCGGAACTCAACAGCGGCCTTGGCACATTGCAGCTGAACATCGAACTGTTCGGCCCCTATGAGAAGAAGGCGGCGTTTGCCATGGACTGCCGGAAGCTGACCGACATCATCCAGAAACAGGCGGCCCGGCCTGCTTCTGTGACCTTCTTCTACGACGGCACCGCAGGGAACGCGGAAGAAGACCTGAACAGCGGGAGCGTGAAGCCGGGGTGCAGCTACACCCTGACGCTGAACGGCGAAGTCCAGCTGGACTGGTCTGCGGATCAGATGACCAGACAGACCGAAGCCACCGCACTGCTGGAGGAAGAAAACGACAGCTTTGCAGAATATGAGGCTGCGGAAGGCGAAGCCGCGGACTGAAACACGAACAGCCACTGCACGTTTGGTGCGGTGGCTGTTTTGGTGTGCGGAAAAGGCCGGAAAAACAACACCCCCGCCCCTCAGAGCGCTGCAACGCACCGAAGGGCGGGGGTGGTTTGATTCAGAGAGGACCGTCAGCCGGGGTATCTCCGGACCTCCAGCAGGTCCTCAGCCCGGCGGAGCTGTTCCGCAGTGGGCGGAACCGCGTCGGGCAGGGGATAGGGGATGTTCAGCTTCTGCCACTTGAACAGCCCCAGCGTGTGATAGGGCAGCACCTCTACCCGCTGCACGGTCTTCAGCGAACGGATGAAGTCTGCGGTCCTGCGCAGACCCTCTTCGTCGTCGGTCAGGCCGGGCACCAGAACATGCCGGATCCAGAGCGGGACGCCCAGGTCGGAGATGTGCCGGGCCATAGCAAGGATGTTGGCGTTGTCCCTGCCGGTGAGCTGGCGGTGCTTTTCGGGGTCGATCTCTTTCAGGTCCAGGATGACCAGGCTGGTGGACTGCATGAGCGCGTCGAAACGGGCGAGATACGCCGGGTCCTGCCGGAACGGTTCCCCGGCGGTATCCAGCGCGGTATGCACGCCTTTGGCGCGGGCCAGCTGGAACAAGCGGGTCACGAAGTCCATCTGCCGCAGCGGTTCGCCGCCGCTGACGGTGATGCCGCCCTTTTTGCCCCAGTAATTGCGGTAGCGGTAGACCCGCTGGAACAGCTGTTCCGGGGTCCACGCCTCGCCGCCGTCGCCCCAGGTCTCCGGGTTGTGGCAGTATTTGCAGCGCAGCGCGCAGCCTTGCAGAAAGACCACGAACCGGACGCCGGGCCCGTCCACGGAGCCGAAGCTCTCCAGCGAGTGGACGTACCCGATGGGGTTACAGGGCTGCATGGCAGGTGCGGGAGATGACGTCCATCTGCTGCTCGCGGGTCAGGTCGATGAACTTGACCGCGTAGCCGGAGACGCGGATGGTGAAGTTGGCGTACTCTTCCTTTTCCGGGTGCTCCATGGCGTCCAGCAGCTTCTCCTTGCCGAAGACGTTGACGTTCAGGTGGTGGGCACCCTGGTCGAAGTAGCCGTCCATGACCTGGACCAGATTCTCGATGCGCTCGCCCTCGCTGTGACCCAGCGCGTCGGGGTTGATGGTCTGGGTGTTGGAGATGCCGTCCAGCGCCCAGTGATAGGGCAGCTTGGCCACGGAGTTCAGAGAGGCCAGCAGGCCGTTCTGCTCGGCACCATAGCTGGGGTTCGCGCCGGGGGCAAACGGGGTGAAGGCGGCGCGGCCATCGGGCAGAGCGCCGGTGTACTTGCCGTAGACGACGTTGGACGTGATGGTCAGTATGGACGTGGTCGCCTCGGAGTTGCGGTAGGTGTGGCGCTTCTTGATCATCTCCAGGAAGGTCTTCAGCAGCCAGACGCCGATCTCGTCGGCGCGGTCGTCGTCGTTGCCGTACTTCGGGAAGTCGCCCTCGATCTCGAAGCCGGTAGCAAGGCCAGCCTCGTCGCGGACGACCTTGACCTTGGCGTACTTGATGGCGCTCAGGGAGTCGATGACGTGGGAGAAGCCGGCGATGCCGGTGGCGAAGGTGCGGCGGACATCGGTGTCGATGAGGGCCATCTCAGCCTCTTCGTAGTAGTACTTGTCGTGCATATACTGGATGAGGTTCAGCACATTGACGTACAGACCGGCCAGCCAGTCCAGCATCTGGACGTACTTGGGCAGAACTTCGTCATAGTTCAGGTACTCGCTGGTGATGGGGGCGTAGTTGGGGCCGCACTGCTCGTGGCTCTTCTCGTCCACGCCGCCGTTGATGGCGTACAGCAGGCACTTGGCCAGGTTTGCGCGGGCACCGAAGAACTGCATCTCCTTGCCGGTCTGGGTGGCAGACACGCAGCAGCAGATGGAGTAGTCGTCGCCCCAGACGGGCTTCATCACATCGTCGTTCTCATACTGGACGGAGCTGGTGTCGATGGAGACCTTGGCGGCGTACTTCTTGAAGGCTTCGGGCAGGGCAGAGGAGTAGAGAACGGTCAGGTTCGGCTCCGGGGCAGGGCCCATGTTTTCCAGCGTGTGGAGGAAGCGGTAGCAGTTCTTGGTGACCATGCTGCGGCCGTCCATGCCGATGCCGCCCACTTCCAGGGTGGCCCAGACCGGGTCGCCGGAGAAGAGCTGGTTGTAGCTGGGAATGCGGGCGAACTTGACCATGCGGAACTTCATGACCATGTGGTCGATGAGCTCCTGGGCCTCGCTCTCGGTCAGGATGCCCTGGTCGAGGTCGCGCTGGATGTAGATATCCAGGAAGGTGGAGATGCGGCCCACGCTCATGGCAGCGCCGTTCTGGGTCTTGATGGCGGCCAGGTAGCCGAAGTAGAGCCACTGGCAGGCTTCCTTGGCGTTCTTTGCGGGCTGAGAGATGTCGTAGCCATAGGCCTCGGCCATCTTCTTCATGCCCTTGAGAGCGTTGATCTGGCGGGCGATCTCCTCGCGCAGGCGGATGACGTCATCGGTCATGGTGCCGTCGCCGCAGTTGGCGAGGTCTTCCTGCTTGAACCGGATCAGCGCGTCGATGCCGTACAGTGCCACGCGGCGGTAGTCGCCGACGATGCGGCCGCGGCCGTAGGTGTCGGGCAGGCCGGTGATGATATGGGTGTGACGGGCCTTCTTCATTTCGGGGGTGTAAGCGTCGAAGACGGCCTGATTGTGGGTGCGGGTGTAGTCGGTGAAGATCTTGTGCAGCTCTTCGCTGGGCTGGTAGCCGTAGGTGGTGCAGGCCTGCTCTGCCATCTTGATGCCGCCGTAGGGCATGAAGGCGCGCTTGAGGGGCTTATCCGTCTGCAGACCGACGATCTGCTCCAGATCCTTCAGCGATTCGTCGATGTAGCCGGGGCCGTAAGAAGTCAGGCTGCTGACGACCTCCGTCTCCATATCCAGCACGCCGCCTTTGGCGCGCTCTTCCTTCTGGAGCTTCTGCAAAGCTCCCCACAGCTGGTTGGTCGCCTCGGTGGGGCCGGCCAGGAACGACTCGTCGCCGTCGTACGGGGTATAGTTCTTCTGGATGAAGTCGCGGACATTGACTTCCTCTTTCCAGATGCGGCCCTCAAAGCCTTCCCACTGTTCAAAATCGATCATTGGAACCTCCTTGCTCTTTACCATTTCCTCGATGGTTAGCATAATCTAACTAATGAGCCTTTGAAAAACCGCTTCTCGGCGGTCTTCTGGGGGCGTGCGAATGAGCTGCAAGGCGCAGGCAGATGCAGACACCCAGCAGCCTCAAGAATATAATATCAGTGTTTTTTGCAAAAAGCAAGAGGGAACGGATGGATTTTACACAAAGGCGGGAAAGGTTTCTTAGTACAAGTGTCCAATTTTTGGAGAAAAAGCTCTTTCCGCAAAAAAATTTCAAATCGGGTCTTGACAGGCATGACAAACTATGGTATCCTGTTGTCACGGCGAGGTTAGTTAAATCTAACCAAGGCTGCGAAACCCTCTGCAAAGGGTTCCGATTCCTCCATTCCATACTCTCTTTTTCTTTTGGCAGGGTGCGGCATTCTGGTTTGCTCCGCCCCTCCTGCGCGGCAAAGGCGGCTCTGGTACAGCGGCCTTTGCGAAAACAGAAAACAAAAAACGGGACGCACAGCTTGACCACCTGTGTGCCCCGATTTTTGTTTTCAGAGAGAGGCTTCCAACGCCTGATAGATTTTGAACACATCCGGGAAGATGACCTTTGCACCGCGCCGGGCAATGGCAAGGACTTCGCGGGCGTTTTTAGTGATATCCGCAACGACACGGTCGTCCAGACGGACGGGTTCTGCTTTTTTGTTGATGTAAGCCGTCAGGTAGGGTGCGGTGACAGGGCACATATTTTGGATGAGGAAGGCGGCATTCCGGCCCAGCACGGTGCCGAAGCGGATGGTGTTGCAGCGGCCATATTTTTCGATTTTGGCCTGCGCGATCTTCTGGTATTTTTCGTAGCGCGAGGAAATGGGGACAAGCCAGTAGATCGCCGGATTTTTGGCATCCGGAAAGGCGAGAAAGCAGGGGCGGCTGTGGGCAATGCCGTCGATGGTGTCTTTGTTTTTCATCAGCTTGTCATCCGGAAAATCAATGTAATATTGGTCGGAAAGAAAATAAAGCTGTGCGTCCGGCATAAGGAACCTCCGATAAACGGAGAGCCCCGTCTTTCGACGAGGCTCCGCGAACATTTTTGTCCCGACCATTTGTCAGCCGCGTATCGGGGAGCGGCAGTATTTGTGATCCCGACCATTTATCAGCCGCATATCGGGGAGCGGACACTATTTTGAGGCATCTCTGCCTTGTACTATTATTATACGATGAACCGGCAGTTATGTCAATAGCTCAGGAGCGCTTCTGTGCATCCATCTGGTCCAGATGCTTCTGGGCGAAGAGGGAGGCCACGGCGGAGAAGCCGAAGACGAAGTAGTAGCTGGCGATGCGGAAGAGCATCAGGGTACTCATGGCCTCGCCGCGGGTCATGAAGGAGCCGAAGACGAGAAGAAAGGCTGTCTCGATGGAACCCATACCGGCCACGTTGGGCAGAGCGTTGGAGAGGAAGAGCATCAGGCTGGCGAGCAGCTGCACCTGCCAGAAGCTGAGGCCGCAGGGCAGACCCATGGACCGGATGCAGAGATAGGGCAGGGTGTACATCAGAAAGAGCTTGAGGGTGTGCAGCGCGAAGATTTGGACGCAGCGGCCCTTGTCGGCGAGGAGGTGGCGGCTCTCGGTGCCGAGGGTGTCCAGCTGCTCCAGCCATTTTTCCCGGCGGGTCTGCCAGGAGTCAGTCCTGGGCAGATAGCCCAGTGTCCAGCGGGCCAGCCGCTGGATGAGGGGCGATACGCAGACCAGCACCAGCGCCACGATGATGACGGCCACCACGGCATAGGCCATGGGCAGATAGTTCATCACGCCGGAGGTGTTGGCGGCGAGCCACCGGTGCTGCAGCAACAGCATCACAGTGGCGTAAAGCAGAACGGTGGTCTTGTGGAAGACGTATTGCAGGGTCATCAGGCCCACGCCGGGGCCAAGCGGCAGGCCGCTGCGGTAGAGATAGTAGGACTGCATCGGCATGGCACCGGCACCCAGGCAGATGACGTTGCCGAAGGTGCCCATGAACGACGATTCCAGCGCCTGCCGCACGGTGAAGCCGGGCATCCGGCTGCGGATGATGACCCAGCTGACCAGACCTTCCAGCACCGGGTAGGTCAGGCCCACGGCCAGCACGAGCAGCACCTGCCAGAAGCGCAGCTGTGCCAGCGCGGCAGAGATCTCGGCCCAGTGGCGCTGGAAGATCCAGAAGACGATGCCGGTGAGTACCACCAGAACGGTGAGCGAGAGGATCGTTTTTTTGCGGGACGGCTGCTGCGGGGTGGACTGGTCCATCAGAGAAGGCTCCTTTCGAGATCGTTGGTTGCAGTATACCACAGCAGCCGGAGCGGTTTGTGAACTTGTACGAAATTTTTCTCGTCAATTTGAGCGAAGTGATAAAAAATCCTCCGTACAACCTCTCAGTCTCGCTCACGCTCGACAGCTCCCCTGGTAGGGGAGCCCTTGGCAGGCCGGGCAGGTCCTGCTGTTCGCTTGGGCCCAATCAGGCGCAAGGCGGCGGGCCCTGTCCGCATTGGCAGCAGCATTTGTATTGCTACTGTGAATCTCAACAGCGGAGCCCGGTCGTTTCCGAAAGCAAAAACTTTACTCGTCCAGAACGACAATCACCGATTCGCCAGTGGTCATCCTCCCTCTGTCGCTATTCGCGACATCTCCCTCCGGCCGGAGGGAGTCTTTCCTACAAGGGGAGGTGGCATTGCGAAGCAATGACGGAGAGGTTGTACGAAGGAAAAGTTTAAATTTTAATGTTGTTCCGTCAGCTCTTTCACCGCAGCGGTGAGGGTGTCGGCGAAGGACTGCTTGGAATAGTGCTTCTCATAGAGCTTCCGGCAGCCGGCCCGCATGGCAGCGAGCTTCTCCGGGTGGAGGATGGCCCACTCCAGAATGGAGGACAGCTTTTCCGGGTCGTCGTCCGGGTAGGTGAAACCATCTACCCCCTCGGTGATGAGGCCGGCGGTGCCGGTGTGTTCCGACACGATGGAAGGTTTGCCAAAGATGAGGCCCTCGGTGACGAAGGTGGGCATCGGGTCGTCGCGGGAGGCGCAGACGAGGCAGGTGCACTGCTCCATCAGATTCTTGATCTCATCCCGGCTGAGCCGCTTGCAGTAGAAGACGTTGGCCGGGTGTTCGGTGGTCAGGGCGCGGACGGCGTCCATCATCTCCTGGTCGGCAGCTTTGCCCACGAAGAGGAAGGTTGCTTTTTCCCGCACGGCGTCGGGCAGCAGGCGGATGGCCTTGCAGAAGATGTCCTGCCCCTTTCGGCGCTCGAACGAGCCGACCGTGGCGAAGAGGGGCTTGTCGGCGGGGTAGCCCAGGTCGCAGCGGGGGAAATCCTCAGCGGCATAGTCCGGCAGACCGTAGATGAGGGGGCGGATGTCGAACTGGGGGCGGACCGAGTGCATGGCGGCGGCAGCGTGTTTGCCGACCGAGTAGAGCTGCACATTGGGCGCAATGTGCTTGGGGATCTGGTGCGCGATGTGGGGGTAGCCCGCAAAGGCATCGTGGAGCCACCAGAGCACCGGCACCGGCGCGTTGCTCAGGGCGCGGATAACGCGGGCCTCGACCACGGTGTTGGCCAGCACGAAGTCGGCGCAGAGCGCCAGCCCCCAGAGGGTGTTCGAGGAGGTGCAGCCCGCGCGGGTGATGACGGCGGCTCCGGCATCCACGAAGAGCTGGAGCGAGCCGGAATCGTCCGGGCCGAGGACCACGACCTCATAGCCCATGCTGCGGAGCACCGGCACGGCGCTGACCAGCACGATGGGGGCGCCGGTCATGTCCAGCACATGGCTCATGACGAAGGCCCGCTTGCCGGAGGCGGAATAGGCATCCTCGGCGCAGATGTCCCGCTCGTAGTGGAGCAGGGCCTGCGGGATGCAGACCGGGGCCTGGCAGAGCTGCGCGGCCAGAGCCAGCAGCTCCGTGACGCTTTCGGGGTCCCGCGCGGCGGCGCGGCAGCGGGCCAGCAGGCCGCGGCTGACGAGGGCGAACTTGTTCTCGGCCAGATGCCCATGGCTCTGGTAGAGGGCCGTCTGCCCCGAAAAGCCGAAGACCGCATTGCAGACGGCGTAGTCTGCGCCGTCCCGCAGGGCCTGGGCGAAATAGGTCAGGGTGGTGGAGAGGCAGGCAACGTCCTCGCTGACGAGGAGCACACCGGCCACCGCGTCGGTCAGCTCTCCGGCCAGATGGTCCACCAGACGGAATTTGCGGTGGAGCTGGTCCTGCAGAGCCTGCGCCAGAACGCGGCTGCGCAGCGGTGCATAGACGAGCAGATAGGTGCTCTGGGTGTCGGTGTAGGTCTGCTTTGCCAGCTGTTCCCGCTGCAGGGAAGTGTAACTGTTGTACATGCGCGTCCCTCCCGGCTCAGTGGCGGAACAGCCCCAGCAGGCGGCGCAGGGGCCGTGTCAGCTTCCAGCTGCTGCTGTTCAGGACGCCTTCCAGCGAAGTTTCGTAGGCCTGACGGCGGGCTTCCGCCTCGGCGTTCTTCTGGTGCAGTTCGCTGATCTGCTGCTGCAGCGCGGCAATGGCCTGCTGCTGTGCGGCGATCTGGTCGTTGAGACCGGCGATGTGCTGGGCCTCGCTGTCTCTGGTCTTCTGGCAGAACCGGAGGCCCTCCAGCACGGTGTTGAAGAGCGGCTTATCGGCCAGCGTTTCCAGCGGGCAGTAATGGTAGGAGACGCCCAGCTTCATCCCGGCGGGGAAATGGGTCACACCGTCCAGCAGATAGTTGGGGTCGCGGTCGAGGAAGAGAGTGCTGTCGCTGGGCAGAGTCAGGCCGTTGACCGGGCGGCAGAGCACCCGGTCGTCCGAAAGACTCAGGTTGGTGATGCAGCAGGGCAATTCGCCCGGATCGAGCCGCAGGGCGCGGGCGGTCACGGGCAGCTCAAAGGTCGCGATGACAACACCCGTCAGCTCGTCCACCTCGTAGTCCGGGGCAGTGAGGGTGTCTTTCTCCGAAAAGCCGAAGCCCGCATCAAAATAGAGGGTGGGCTGCAGCAGGGCGGGGGAGTCGGTGTGCTTCTCGTTCTGGGGATGGGCCGCAAGGTAGGACTGCACTTCCTGTTCCAGCCCAAGGCAGCGTTCTGCCAGACGGGAGACGCCCTCGTCCGAGAGCTTGAGCTGCTGTTCGAGGTCCGCGATGCGGGCCTGCAGGGCAGCCGTAGAGGCAGGAGCTTCGTTGTTCATAACCGGATTCTCCTCATTTTATATAAATTCACTTCAGCGGGGAGACCCCGCAAAAATTCAGTGTCTGGCCGCATAACGCCGCTGTGCCGGGTCCGCACGTCGGGCGGCCGCATTCCGGGCAGCGGTGCGCTGGAGCTTCCAGTCGCGGCGGCGGAGCAGCAGCTCGCAGATCAGCAGGATCGAACCCATGGACACCGCAAAGTGGGTCACAAGGCCCAGAGCCTCCCGGCCCGCAAACTTCTGCGCCATCAGATACCAGGGGATGGCGGTGAGCTCCACGGTGTGGATGCAGAAGATGTACAGCGACCGCTGGCCGATGGCCTGTACGCCGTGGGTGATGAAATTGTCCACATGGCGCTGGAAGAAGAGCAGCAGCGACAGCATACCCAGACCGGTCATCGCATCCAGCAGGATGCTCACGGGGCCGAAGGTCCATTCGGCCATCGAGACACAGTCGGTGCTCTGGGTGGCCAGCACAAGGCCCGCCACAGCTAGCGTCGAGGCGATCATGCCGAGCTTGAGCTTCCAGGACAGGGGCCTGTCGAAGATCTTGTGCTGCTTGGCCAGATACCCGACGTAGAGCGCCGGAACCGTGACCATGCCCTGGCCGATGCAGAAGGGGACTTCCCAGGTGATGCAGATGCCCCAGCCCAACAACATGGTGCCCAGCACGGCCCAGGGTATGTATGGTTCGGGGAAGATGTTCAGGATGACGTCCAGCAGGATCCACGCGATCATCAGCGAGAGCAGATACCACATCGGCCCGCAGGAGAAGAAGGCCTGCCCGGCGTAGATGGAGGTATGGGGCAGGCCCAGCGCAAAACCGCCGAAGACCTTGAGGGTCTCTCGGACAGCGCCCTCGACCGAGCCGAAGGTGAGATAGTGGATGAGAAAATGGAAGAACGTCGTGGCAAGCCCGGTATAAAGGTAGGGCTTGAGCAGCGTTTTGAACTGCTGGTCGATGCACTTGCCGATGGACCGCTTGCGGAAGCCGTAGCCGCTGGCGATGTAGAACGCCGCCATGAGTGACTCCCGGTAGGCGAACAGATAAAAGGTCATGGGCGTGATGGTCGTCGTGGCACCCACCGGATACAGCTCGGCGGAGTGTGCGAATACGATGGTCAGCATTCCGATGCCCTTGAGAAAATCAAACATGCCCAATGAATTGGCTGTGCGGGGTTTGGTACCCTCCATGAAATGCCCTCCTTTGCGCCGAGATCACCGGGGGAGTGGCAGATGCCGAATTCGGGCGCAAGATGTTAAAAGTTACAAAATCGTTATAAATAAGTATAATGCTTTTTTGAGGTTCTGTCAATCAAAGACGGACAGCCCGCAAAAAGCCCTCCTGGTGCAGAAAAAGTGTACCACACCCGCTGCCCCTGCGCAATGAATGGGAGCAAATCCCATCTGTCTGCACAAGTTGAATGCAAGCTTATATTGCATATTTGTGCAATTAAAACTTGCATTCTGCTCCGGAATGCGGTATACTGAAAACCATAGCCCCCAAACTTTGCCAAAAAGCGGGATTCATTGGAAAAACGCCAAACAAACAAGGAGTGTATAAAATATGACCAGAGAAGAGTGCTGCGCCGTTGTTGCTGAAAAAGACATGCCGAGGACGGTCTATGATATGATCGTTGCCATGCAGGAAAAATACGCCGAGCGCCCGGCATTCCGCTGGGTGGACGACGCCACCAAGACCGTGCAGGAGAAGACCTACGGCCAGTTCGTGGAGGACATCCGCAAGATGACCAGCTATCTGCAGGCAAATGTTGCCGATGTGAAGGGCCAGCGCATCGTCATCCTGAGCCGCACCAACTACGAGTACGGTGTGGTGACCTTCGGCGCTGTGATGGCCGGTGCCGTCATCGTGACCCTGAACCAGAAAAAGACCTGGCCGGAGCTGGAGTATGAGCTGGGCCTGAGCGAGCCTGCCCTCATCTTTACCGACGGCATCGACTACGGCTATGCCGACGAGCTCAAGGCCGCCTACGGCGACAAGCTCCGCCCCATGAACGCCTATGAGGGCAGCGCCCCGGCCGAGCTGGCCAACCGCATCGACCCCAACGCCCTGATGATGCTGATGTTCACCTCCGGCACCACCGGCCGCAGCAAGGGCGTCATGCTCAGCGAGAAGAACTACTTCAGCGCCGTGCGGATGTATGTTGCTGGCCAGGCGGCCGTTATGAGAAAGGCCCAGGAACTGGCCCCGAAGGATATGGACAAGCCCTTCAGCCACTTCACGCTGGTGCCCATGTTCCACCTGTCCGGCTTCATCTGCTACTTCGCCTACGGCATCCATGGCTGGACCCTGAACCTCTGTGCGGACCCGCGCGACGTGCGCCGCGATATGTCCATGATGCACAGCGACGCCATGTCCACCCCGCCGGTGCTGGTGGAGATGATTTACAACGAGATCCGCCGCGGCAATCAGGACAAGCTGAACGGCCTGTGGAACCTGAGCTGCTCTTCCGCCATCCTCGACCCGGAGATCCTGAGCTACCTCATCGCCCACGGCTTCTACATCAATCAGTGCTACTCCATGACCGAGCTGGCCGGCTATGGCCTGCTGAACATCGCGCAGGAGGGCGAGCATCTGCGCGCTCTGGGCAAGCCGGACGGCTTCTGCGAGATCAAGCTGGATGAGACCGGTGAGATCTGCGTCCGCGGCGATGCCGTCATGCTGGGCTACTACAAGGACCCGGAGGCCACCGCCGAGGCCATCGACAAGGACGGCTGGCTCCACAGCGGCGACCTGGCCCGCGTGGACGAGGACGGCTTCTACTACATCACCGGCCGCAGGAAGAACCTCATCATCCTGGACAGCGGCGAGAACGTCAGCCCCGAAGAGCTGGAGAAGCTGCTGGGCAAGTGCACCGATATCAAGGAGTGCATCGTCAAGGAGATGGGCAAGAAGATCGGTGCCGTCCTCTGCTGCGAGCCGGACAAGGAGCAGACCGTCCGCGCCTTCGTCACCGAGCTGAACCGCACCCTGCCGCTGTACAAGCGCATCAGCGCGGTGGAGTGCACCGCAGAGCCGCTGCCCCGCAATGCCATGGGCAAGCTGCTGCGCAAGTAAAAGCGCATTTGTAGAAAATCTGTAAAGCTGTACGGCGAAATATTGCAATTCCCCTGAAAAACGGGTATTATAAAACTGCATGACGTCGGTACAGGCCGGGACCAGAATGGGAAAACCGGGCCGCGCGGGGCATCCCCTTGCGCTGCGACGCTGAAATCCATCATGGAAAGGAAGACTTTTTGATGCAAAGAGCAGAAATCGTGTCCCAGATCCTCGCGGTCCTGGAGGACGTGGCAGAGATCAGCCCGGAGGACGTGAACGAAGACAGCGTCCTGATGGACGACCTCGACCTGTCCTCGATGGAGATCCTGACCATTGTGGCGGATCTGGAAGAGACCTTTGGTCTGCGCATCCCCGAAAAGGAGCTGCGCAACTTTGTGACCATCGCGGACGTGGCAGATTATCTGGCGGATAACGCGGGGTGAACTGATTGAACGAGACGCAGTGCGCCGTTTTTCAGGGCATCGTGTATTATTACCGCGCCAATCAGGTGATCTGCCGCTATCAGATCGCCCTGCATGACCCTGTGGACCCGGCGCTGGAGGCAGCGGAACTCGACGAACAATAAAAAAGGTGTTGCTGCGAATTTCTTGCAGCAACACCTTTTTTGATTTTCAGAAGGAACCGCCCGACGAGCCGCCGAAGCCGTCGCTGTCGGTGGTGGAACCGCCGGAGTCGCTTTCGGGCTGGGGCGGGTCGTAGACCTCGACGCGGTCGGTGTGGGTGTAGCGGTCGGTCTTGACCCGCAGCTTGAGCCCGGCACCGATGTAGTCGTCGGCCTCGGTCTTGAGCTGGGCCGTCTTCATCCGGCTGTACAGGATGCCGCAGACCACGGCGGCGATGAGCATCGGGATGCCCACCACGATGAGGATGCCGATCAGGCCGAGGCCGCCGTCCGGGTCGTTGTCGTAATCCAGCGGCTCGCCGTTCTCGGCGTAGAAGTCCAGTGTGCTGGCGCAGAGGTCGATGTAGGTCTGGGCAGCATCGGCGTAGTCGCCGTCCGACAGCAGGGGCACGACCTCGTCTTCCAGCTGCTCGATGCGGTAGTCGGTAAAGGCGGTGACGCCCCCGCCGTAGGTGATGGTGACGTACTTGCGGGAGCCGAGAGCGATCATGAACAGGATGCCGCTTTTTCCGCTGCCGGAGCCAAGGTCGTTCTGCACATAATAGTTCTTGGCGTAGGCGCGCTGGTCGGTGTCGCCGATGCTGTCCACCGTGAGGAAATAGACGTCGCAGTCATGCCCGGCGGAAGCGTCCTCGGCGCTGGATTCCAGCTGGGCGAGGGTGTCGGCGTCGAACAGGCCGTATTCATCCCGCACAAGGGGCGCGTCGGCCAGCGCCGGGCAGGCGAGACAGACCGCAAGGACCAGAGCGGCAAGGAATGCGCAGAGGCTGCGCAGGCAATGGGTGTGAGGATTCATTCTGCGCACCTCCTTATAAGTAGAGCAGCCAGGTGAGGAAGGCCATCAGCGGCAGGCTGATGGCGGCGAACCACGCGGCCACTTTGGCTTTGTCCACAGGCAGGTCGCCGATGAGCCGCCCGGTCTGACCGTTCATCGCGAAGAGAAAGTCGTTGTCCTTCCAGCGGGTGTGGAGCATCCAGACCGGCAGCAGGGCGTAATGCGCCTTGAGCTTGCTGAGGTTGATGTCCTCGTGCAGGGTGTTGACCTCCGAATAGCCGTGGGTGGTCTCGTGCAGAGCCTGGGCCGTGGAGTTCAGCATCCGGGTGCGGGCCCGCTCGGCGCAGGCGTCGGAGTCCTCGTCGTAGCGGTCGGCCAGAAAGCCCGGCAGATACGCCGTGGAAAAGGGCTTCAGTTCGCTGTAATCAAACGGCTCAATGGCGTCCATGTGGGCGTTGGGCATCTTGCTGGAGCCGTCCACCGGAACGCGGGTGAAGACGGCGGTGCCCTCACGCCGGACGTCGTAGTGCTGGGTGGTGGTCACGTTGTAGTCGCCCTCGCGGTGGCTCTCGGTCGTCAGGCCCTCGTAGCTGCCCCGCGCATCGGCCTCGGCATCGTAGAGCCAGAAAGGGACATAGACGCCCTGCAGCTCAGCGATGTGGTTCTGGCTCTTGAACGCCTTGGGCAGAAAGGCTTTGCCTTTATAGTAGTGGGTCAGCTGGGCGATGGCGGCATTCTTGTCCAGCTTGAAGGGCAGGATGTACTCCGGTTTGAGCTTGCCGGAGAGCTTGCCGCCCAGCACGGTGGGGTTGCCGCAGTAGGGACAGTTGGTGGCGGCGGTGGTGGCGTCGCAGACAAGCTCAGCCCCGCAGGTAGTGCAGGTGTAGCTGGTCAGGCTGGCAGCTTCCATCTCATCCCAGACGGGAGCAGACGCTTTGCGCTGCGCCGCTTTTTTCTGGTCTGCCTCGGCGGCGGTGTCGGCCTTTTTCTGCTTGGCCGCGTACTGCGCCTCGATGTCTGCCACCTCATACGCCGAGCCGCAGTAGTCGCAGACGAGCTTGCCGGTGGCGCTGTCGAAATGCAGGGGGCCGGTGCAGGCCGGGCATTGGTAATTTGTTACTTTATCAGCCATTCAGGATGCCTCTCTTATGCGCCGAAGGGGCTGCCGCATTCCGGGCAGAACTTCGGCGGGTGGGCCGGGTCGGCAGGGGTGAAGCCGCAGTTCGGGCACTTGCCAGCGGGCTTCGGCTTGCCGCACTCGGAACAGAATTTGCCGCTGTTCTTTGCGCCGCAGCTGCACACCCAGACGGTGGGCGCTTCGGGCCGGGGCTTGCCGCAGGCGGTGCAGAACTTTCCGGTGTTGCCGGTCTGGCCGCAGGAGCAGGCCCAGCCGGATGCCGGGGCGGCAGGCGAAGCGGGCTGCTGAGCCCCCATCTGGTAGAGGGTCTGGGCGTTGACGCCGCCCGCCGCTGCCGCCTGATTGACCCCCATGAAGGCCATAGCCGGGCCTGCAGCGGTGTTGGAGGCAGCCGCCTGCATGGCAGCGGCCCTGTGCGCCCACCAGATGGGCGGCGGCGCGGGTAGGGTCCATGAAGGCGGCGCTGCGCTGCAGCTCCTTGATCATCTGCTCGTCTTCTTCGCTGGCCTTGACGCCGGACACGCCGAGGGAGACGATCTCGATGCCGCGCAGCTTGCTCCACTTGGCGCTGAGGGCCTGGTTGAGGGCGTCCGCCAGCTCGGTGGTGTGGGCGGGCAGGGAGGAGTAGCGGATGCCCTGCTCGCTGATGCGGGCAAAAGCGGGCTGCAGGGCGGTCATCAGCTCGGTCTTGAGCTGACCGTCCAGCGCGTCGCGGGTGTAGGCGTTTTCCACATTTCCGCAGACGTTGGTGTAAAACAGGATGGGGTTGACGATGCGGTAGCTGTACTCGCCAAAGCAGCGGATGGCGATGTCGAGGTCGATGCCGGCGCGCTGGTCCACCACCCGGAAGGGCACCGGGTTGGGGGTGCCGTACTTGTTGCCCACCAGCTCCTTGGTGTTGATGTAGTAGATGCGCTGGTCGGCGGCGGCCTGCCCGCCAAAGCCGAACCGCTTGCCCATCTCGGCAAAGACGCCGTCGATGTCCTTCAGCCCGCCGCTGAGCAGGGAGGGCTGGGTGCCGGTGCTGTAGGTGTACTCGCCCGGCTCGGCGCACAGCTCCACCACCTTGCCCTGCTCCACAATCAGGGCGCACTGGCCCTCTGCCACGGCCACGACGGAGCCGTCGGAAATGATGTTCTCATTGCCGTGCTTGTTGGCAGAGCGGCGGTCGGTGCGCTTCTGTCCCTTGACGGCCAGCACTTCGGCCGGGAGGGCATCGCAATAGAAAAACTCTTTCCACTGGTCGGCCATCACGCCGGAGGCCGCGTTCATTGCAGCTTTTACAAGACCCATATTCCAAATCTCCTTTGAAGTGGTTTTGGTTGCGGAACTGTTCCTAGTATAGCACAGAAGCACTGCAAAAGGAAACTGCCTCTTGCAATTTTGGCGCGATGGGTGTAGAATACTCCCGACAACAAAATACAGGGGAGCTCGTCATGCGGGCTGAGAGGAAGTGCTCAAACTTCGACCCTTTTACCTGATGCGGATAATGCCGCCGTAGGAAGTCATCACGATGCGTTTTCACAGGGGCTTCCGCAAAGGGAGCTCCTGTTTTTTGTTTTCTGCCGCAGCCGCCTTGTGGGCGGCTCCGGGCCGAGGGGGAGCGCCCTGGGCCTTGAATCGACGCGATGGGAAGCCGTGTTCCGGCGTGAGAGGAGACCAGAAAGTCTCGACCGCTTTGCAATAGGAGGAATCCTCATGAAAGCACTCTCTACGAAAAAGCTGGCTCTGGCCGGGATGCTCTGCGCCCTGGCCGTTGTGGGCAGCGTGTTCAGCTTCCCCATTTTTGGCAGCAAATGCGCCCCGGTGCAGCACATGGTCAACATCCTGTGCGCTGTGCTGCTGGGCCCCTACTACGGCATCGGCGTGGCCTTTGTGGCCTCGCTGCTGCGCAACCTGCTGGGTCTGGGCAGCCTGATGGCCTTCCCCGGCAGCATGTTCGGTGCCCTGCTGTGCGGCATCGTCTACCACAAGACCGAAAAGCTGCTGCCCACTCTGGTGGGTGAGGTGTTCGGCACCTCCATCCTGGGCGGGCTGTGCGCCTACCCGGTGGCCATCCTGCTGATGGGCAAGAGCGCGGGCGATATCGCATTCTATGCCTACATCGTGCCCTTCCTCGTCTCGACCGCAGGCGGTGCGGTCATTGCAGGTGTGCTGCTGGCTGCACTGCAGCGCTCCGGCGCTCTGCGCTCCATGCAGACCAGCCTGAGCTGAGGAGGGCACCGTGACAGCGTTTGGAGCTCTTTTCGACCGGGTGCGGGAAACCTCGCCCCTCGTCCACTGCATCTCGAATCTCGTCAGCGCCAACGACTGCGCCAACATCGTGCTGGCGGCCGGGGCGTCGCCCATCATGGCGGACGACCCGGAGGAGGTGGAGGAGATCACGGCGCTGAGCCGGGCCCTCTGCCTGAGTCTGGGCACCCCGAACCCCCGCAAGGCCGAGGCCATGGTCAAAGCGGGCCGCACCGCCGCCCGGCTGGGCCTACCGGTGGTCTTTGACCCGGTGGGCGTGGGCGCATCGCAGTTCCGCCAGAGCATCGCGGCCGAAGTGCTGCGGGAAGTGCCCGTCACCGTGCTGCGGTGCAATGCCTCGGAGCTGCAGGCGCTGAGCGGGCTTGCGCAGGTCTCACGCGGGGTGGATGCCGGCAAGACCCTGCCGCCGGAGGCCCTGCGGCCGCTGGCTGAGCAGTTTGCCGCGCAGCACCGCTGCGTTGTGGCAGTGACCGGGGCCGAGGACATCGTGACGGACGGGAAGACGACCCACATCCTCCGCAACGGCACTCCGCTGCTGCGGCGGGTGACCGGGGCGGGCTGTATGCTGTCGGTCCTGACGGCGGCTTTCGTAGGGGCCAACCCCGACCGCCCGCTGGCCGCGGCGGCCGCCGCCGTCTGTGCGATGGGTCTTTGCGGCGAGACTGCCGCTGCCCGCCTGACCGGCGAAGAGGGCACCGGAACGCTGCGCATGTATCTGATGGATGCCGTGTCCAACCTGACCGGCGAACAACTTGACCAAGGAGCAAACGATGAACTGTACTGCTGAGATGCTGCGGCTCTATGCCGTGACCGACCGCGCCTGGGTGGGCGAACAGACCCTGCCCCAGCAGGTGGAAGCTGCCCTGAAGGGCGGGGCCACCTGTGTGCAGCTGCGGGAAAAAGATCTGGGCGACGCGGCCATTCTGGCAGAGGCGCTGGAGATCTCCGCCCTCTGCAAACGATACGGCGTGCCGTTCATTCTGAACGACAACGTGGCGCTGGCCAGGCAGTGCGGGGCCGACGGTGTGCATCTGGGGCAGGAGGACATGGACCCTGCCGAAGCCCGGCGCATCCTTGGCCCGGAGGCCATCATCGGCGTGTCGGCCCACAATGTGGCCGAAGCCAGAGCCGCTGTGGAAGCCGGTGCGGACTATCTGGGCTGCGGGGCCATGTTTGCGACTGCCACCAAGACGAATGTGACCGCTCTGCCCAAAGAGACGCTGCGGGACATCTGCGCGGCGATCCCCATCCCGGTGGTCGCCATCGGCGGCATCCACAAGCAGAATCTGCTCAGCCTTGCCCACTGCGGCGAGGCCGGTGTGGCGCTGGTCAGCGCCATCTTCGCGGCTAAGGACATCGAGGCCGAGTGCAGGGAATTGAGAGCATTGGTAGAACAGCTATAAAGTTGTCCTTCGTACAACCTCTCAGTCTCGCTCACGCTCGACAGCTCTCCTGGTAGGAGAGCCTCTGGCGAAACCGGAGACTTTGCAAGGACTGCCAAGGCCTCCCCTACAAGGGGAGGTGGCATTGCGAAGCAATGGCGGAGAGGTTGTAGGGAGGAAATTATCATCTCGGCAGACCGGGGGCACCACCTTCTGCCGGAACAGACTTCATGCAAAGGAGTTTTGACATGAACACCGCAGGGTTTGTCTGCGGAGGCGCCGGAAACCACCCGTTTGATGGGCGAAGTCCGGCTCTTTCGTAACGATAGGAAAAAAAGAGCAAGAGCGTATCGACTTGTCAAACTGGAGGTAACAAGATGCAGAATTACACCACACAGATGGACGCGGCCCGCAAGGGCATCGTGACCAAGGAAATGGAGATCGTCGCCCAGAAGGAGTACCGCACCACGGAGGAGATCCGTCAGCTGGTCGCCGAGGGCAAAGTCGCCATCCCGGCCAACAAGCACCACACCTGCCTGAACCCGGAGGGCATCGGCAGCATGCTGCGCACCAAGATCAACGTCAATCTGGGCGTCTCCCGCGACTGCAAGGATTACAACATCGAGATGCAGAAGGTGATGAGCGCCGTGAACATGGGCGCAGAGGCCATTATGGATCTGTCCAGCCACGGCAACACCCAGCCCTTCCGCCAGAAGCTGACCCACGAGTGCCCTGTCATGATCGGCACCGTGCCGGTGTATGACTCGGTCATCCACTACCAGCGCGACCTCGCCACCCTGACGGCGCAGGACTTCGTCGACGTGGTGCGTCTGCACGCAGAGGACGGCGTGGACTTCGTCACCCTCCACTGCGGCATCACCCGCAAGACCATCGAGCAGATCCGCACCCACAAGCGGAAGATGAACATCGTCAGCCGCGGCGGCTCGCTGGTCTTTGCCTGGATGTGCATGACCGGCAACGAGAACCCGTTCTACGAGCACTTCGATGAGATCCTGGACATCTGCGAGGAGCACGATGTAACCGTCTCGCTGGGTGACGCCTGCCGTCCCGGCTGCCTGGCCGACGCCACCGACGTCTGCCAGATCGAGGAGCTGGTCCGTCTGGGTGAGCTGACCAAGCGCGCCTGGGCCCACAACGTGCAGGTCATGGTCGAAGGCCCCGGCCATGTGCCCCTGAATCAGGTCGCCGCCAACATGGAAGTCCAGAAGAGCATCTGCATGGGTGCACCCTTCTATGTGCTGGGACCCCTCGTCACCGACATCGCCCCCGGCTACGACCACATCACGGCCGCCATCGGCGGCGCAGTGGCAGCGGCCAGCGGTGCAGCTTTCCTGTGCTATGTGACCCCCGCCGAGCATCTGGCACTGCCCAATGTGGACGATGTGAAGCAGGGCATCGTGGCTTCCAAGATCGCCGCCCATGCCGCTGACATCGCCAAGGGCATCCCCCATGCCCGCGACATCGACGACAAGATGGGCGATGCCCGCCGTGTGCTGGACTGGGATGCACAGTTTGCCTGTGCCATCGACCCGGAGACCGCCAAGGCCATCCGCGACGCCCGCCTGCCCGAAGACGACCACAGCGACACCTGCTCCATGTGCGGCAAGTTCTGCGCCGTCCGCAGCATGAACAAGGCTCTGGCCGGTGAATACATCGACATCCTGTAAGTTCTTCCTCTTTCAATAGAAACACAAAGCCCCCTGCACGCGGTATGTGCAGGGGGCTTTGCTGTTGGCTGGCGGTCAGCCTTCGAGCTGCGGTGCAGAAGAAGGCTTCTGGATGAGGTTCGTCATGCTCCGGAGGCTGATGCCGATGGTGGACAGGTTGTGCAGCATGGCCGAAGCGGCAGGCTGCAGGATGCCCAGAGCACCCAGCACGATGAGGGTGGAGTTGAAGCTGAGCACGAAGCGGTAGTTCGAGCTGACGCGGTGCTGCAGCGCATTGGCGATGGTCTTGAGGGTGACCAGCTCTTCCAGGCTGTCGGCCTTGATGGTGACATCCGCGATCTCGCGGGCGATGGCAGCGCCGGAGTGGATGGCGATGCCGATATCCGCAGCCGAAAGGGCGGGGGAGTCGTTGATGCCGTCGCCGATCATGACGACGGTGTGGCCCTCAGCTTTGGCCTTCTGGACGAAGTTGGCCTTGTCTTCGGGCAGGACTTCCGCGAAGAACTGGTCCACGCCCACCTGCCGGGCAATGGCCTCGGCGGTGCGGTAGCTGTCACCGGTCATCATCACGGTGTTCCGGATGCCCAGCTTGTGCAGCTGGCGCAGCACGGAAGCGGCTTCGGGGCGGAGGGGGTCTGCGATGCAGATGACGCCCACCAGCTGGCCGGAAGCGGCCATGTACAGGTGCGAGTATTCGGCGGGCATCCGGTCAAACTTTTCCTGCTCGTCGGCGGGAACGATGCAGTGCTCGTCCTCAAAGACGAAATGGTAGCTGCCGATGACCACCCGCTCGCCGCCGACCCGGCTGGCAATGCCGTGGGCCACGATGTATTCCACTTCGGAGTGCATCTCTTCGTGGGCCAGACCCTGCTCTCTGGCGGCGCGGACCACCGCGTTGGCCATGGAGTGGGGGAAATGCTCTTCCAGACAGGCGGCCAGACGGAGCACATCGTCCTTCTCGCTGTTGCTGAAGGGGATGATGTCCACCACCTGCGGGGTGGCGCGGGTCAGGGTGCCGGTCTTATCAAAGACGATGGTGTCGGCCTTGGCCAGCGCTTCCAGATATTTGCCGCCCTTGACCGTGATGTGGGCCGTGCCGCACTCCCGCATGGCGGAGAGGACCGCCAGCGGCATCGAGAGCTTGAGCGCACAGGAGAAGTCCACCATCAGGATGGAGATGGCGCGGGTGACGTTGCGGGTGAGCGCATAGGTGACGACCGTGCCGGCCAGACACCAGGGCACCAGCTTGTCGGCCAGCTCCAGTGCGCGGTTCTCGGTGCTGGATTTGAGCTTTTCAGATTCCTCGATCATGGCCACGATCTTGTCGTAGCGGTTGGCGCCGCCTGCGGCCTTGGCAAGGAAGACGCATTCGCCCTCCTCCACGACGGTGCCTGCGTAAACGGTGGCACCTTTTGCCTTGCGCACCGGCATGGATTCGCCGGTCAGAGCGGCCTGGTTGACCATGGCCTCGCCCTCGATGACGGTGCCGTCCAGCGGCACCATGTTGCCGGAGCGGACCACGATCTCATCGCCGGGCTGAACTTTGGTCAGGGGCAGGAGCACCTCGGTGCCCTGGCTGCGCACCCAGACTTTGTCCACATTCAGGGCCATGCTGCGGGCCAGGTCGTCCAGACTCTTCTTGCGGGTCCACTCTTCCAACAGAGAACCAAGGTTCAGCAGGAACATGACAGAACCGGCGGTGCTGAAGTCGCCGCGCAGGACGGAGACGCCGATGCTCAGAGCGTCCAGCACCTCGACTTCCAGCCTGCGGCGGAGCAGGCACCGGACCCCTTTCCAGACAAAAGCGATGGAGCGCCAGACTGTGTAGGCGGCGCGGATGGGTGCGGGCAGGAACAGCTTGCGGAAGAAGTGGCCCGCCACGAGGTCGCACATCTTCTCCTGATACTCCTGATTGAGCTTCCGGCTGTCGGCGGTGGTGACAAGGGCGTCCAGCTCCGGCTGGTCGAATTTGTAGCGGCTCAGCGCCTGGACTGCATCGGCGCGTCTGCCGCGGTAATACAGGACCACATCGCCGGTCCGCTCGTAGACGGTGGCTTTCTCGATGGCATCGTGGTGGTTGAGATAGGCTTCCAGCACATCGGCGCGGTGCAGGGTCATCCGCACGTTGCAGACATGCACGCGCATCCGGCCCCGGCCCTCATGTAAAATGGTGCATTTCATGGTTACGTTATACCTTCCTCAATAGAAAGAGCCGCCCGCAGGCGGCTCAAGCGCTCAAAAATTATTCAGCGTCCTCGGCGGCGGCAGCCTCTGCGGCTTCGTCCTCGATGACGGCGGCCTCTGCCTTGGCAGCGCGGGCCTCGTTGATGGCCTTTGCGTCGGCGAGGATGTCACCGGCCTGCTCCTGGACCTTGTTGACGGTCTCCATGGTGGAGTCCTTCATGCGCAGGACGGCTGCGGTGGTCTGGGTGTAGACCTTCTTGGCATCGCTGCTGGACAGGAGCTTGAAGCCTGCCGAACCAAACACAACGCCGCCGACGAACAGTGCGATCTTTTTCACATCTACCATAATTGTTTCCCTACCTTTATCCATGTTATTGTAAGCCCCGGATGGGGCGGAAAAACCGAACAGCCTTGCTGTTTCTGCGGATATTGTAGCACGGATTTTGGAATTTTCAAGGGATTTTCAAAATGTTAATCGGTGTAAACTTTTTACGTACCGTAGTTCGAAATGCCTATCCCTAGGTGGATTTTCCGTCAGACTACAGTTAGTAATCAGAAACAAACCGGCAAGCGCCGCTCAGCGGCCCCAGAAGCAAAAAGGCCCCGGCTCCGCCAAGGGCCGCAAAGGGCCGGAAGCGGGGCAGGGCCAGCAGCAGGCAGTAGGTGAAAGCAAACAGGATCAGAGCAAGCGTCATGCGTTCTCCTCGTGGTCGGCGGGGGCATCCGGGCCGTCATGGTCGGCATCGATCATCCGGTAGCCTACGCCGAGTTCGTTCATGATGTAGTTGTTGTGGCCGGGGCGGCTGCCCAGCTTGCGGCGGATGTTGGCCATGTTGACCTGCAGCTTTTTGGTGCTGCCGCAGTCGGTATCGCCCCAGATGGCCCGGACGATGGCGGGGTAGGTCATCACCCGGCCCGCGTGTTCGGAGAGGAAGGCTACGATGTTGTATTCGGTCTGGGTCAGCTTGATCTCCTCCCCGCCCACATAGACCTTGCGCCGCTCGTACTGGATGAGCAGGTCCTGCGCCTGAAAGACGCCGGTGGGGTTGGAGCTGAAGCGGTTGAGCCGCAGTGCGGCCCGCACCCGCGCCAGCAGCTCGCCGGTGCTGAAGGGCTTGGTGATGTAGTCGTTCGCGCCAAGGTCCAGCGCTTCGATCTTGTCCGCCTCGGTGGTGCGGGCCGACAGCACGATGATGGGCGTCATAAATTTCTGGCGCACATAGTGGATGAGCTCGCGGCCGTCGCGGTCGGGCAGGCCCAGGTCCAGGATGATGAGGTCGGGCAGGTAGGAGGTGAAGATGGATTTGCCCAGCTCACAGGTGGGGGCCACATAGGTCTTGTAACCGTTGGTGTCCAGCAGGGTATAGATGAAGCTGCAGATGGTGGGTTCGTCTTCAACGATGAGGATCTTGAATTTGTTGTTGCTCATTTCAGATATTTTCCTCCAGATCAGTGGATTCGTCCGTGGATTCGGTCTCCAGCCAGAAGCGGATGGTGGTGCCTTCGCCGGGGCGGCTCTCGGCCTTGATCTCGCCGCCGTGGGCCTTGACGATGGCCGCGCACACCGCAAGGCCGATGCCCATGCCGTGCTTGCCGGGGCTGGCCGTGTCGTCGGCGGGCAGCATCCGGGTGAACAGCCCTTTCAGCCGCTCTTTGGGGATGCCGCAGCCGTCATCCGAGACTTCAAAGATGGCGTGGTCGCCCAGCGTAAAGACCCGGAGGGTCAGCCTGGTCATTCCCTCGGCGTGGAGCACGGCGTTTTCCAGCAGGTTCATCAGCACCTGCGAGATGAGCATCGAGTCCATCGGGATGACCACGAAGCTGTCAGGTCTACCGTGACGTTTACATCCGGGTAGTGCTTCTGGAACCGCACCAGCACGGTGTCGATCAGCTCTTCCAGCACGGTTGGGGGTCTTCTGCACCGAGACGGTGCCGGTGTCGAACCGGGTGACTGACAACAGGTTCTCCACCATCCGGTTGAGCCACTGGGCGTCCGAACAGACTTCGCCGAGAAGTTTTAACTTCTGCTCTTTGGCCAGCGAGTCATAATTTTCAATGACCGTGGAGCAGGCCCCGTAGATGGAGGTGAGGGGCGTGCGCAGGTCGTGAGAGACCGCGCGCAGAAGGTTGGCGCGCATCTTCTCGGTCTCGCTCTCCATCCGGAGCTGCTCCTGCAGCTTGATGCGGGTGGTAAGGGTGCTGGTCATGATGGAGACGACCAGCATCACCAGCGCGGAGAACAGGTTCTCCGGCAGGGTGAAGTTGAAGGCAAAGTAGGGCGTGCGAAAGGCAAAGTTGACCGCCAGCACACACAGCAGCGAGGCGGCCAGACCCCACAGATAACCATCGGTATACATCGAGATGAGAAAGACGGCCAGTACGAAGACCATGGAGGCTACGCCGTCGATCCGTCCGCTGAGCACCTGGATGCCGGACACCACCAGAAAGGCCGACGCGATGCCGGACAGCATCACCAGTGCATCGTGCCTGCGGGTGGAAGATCTCATAGAAATGTCTCCTTTCGGATGGATATTCGTTCGGTGTTCAAAGTATACCACACCGGCGGCTAAGAAACAGCAAAGGAGTCGAGAACAGGTGCCGAATGCCGCAGAGCCTGCCCCGATCATAGCACAAAAAGCGGAACGGTGCGAGCGCGGGCCGGGTTTTGCTGTTTGACATTTCCGCTGCAAAAGCATATCATAAAGTTACCTATTATAGAGAGGATGCAGAACACGATGTTTTACTTTGAGAACGACTACTGCGAGGGAGCCCATCCGGCCATCCTGCAAAAGCTGATGGAGACCAACTTTGAAAAGGTGTCCGGCTACGGCACCGACCCCTACTGTGCCAGCGCAAGGGAGAAGATCCGCGCCGCCTGTGCCTGCCCGGAAGCAGATGTGACCTTCATCTCCGGCGGCACCCAGACCAACGCCATCGTCATCGCGTCGATGCTGCACCGGTGGGAAGGGGTCGTGGCAGCTTCCACGGGCCACGTCAACGGTCACGAGGCCGGGGCCATCGAATACACCGGCCACAAGGTGCTGGGCCTGCCCCACAAGAACGGCAAGCTGGACGCTGCCGACGTCCGCGACTTCTGCGCGACCTTCTACGCCGACGCGAACCACGACCACATGGTCTTCCCCGGCATGGTGTACATCTCCCACCCCACCGAGTACGGCACCCTTTACACCAAAGCCGAGCTGCAGGCGCTGCACGACGTCTGCCAGACGTACCACATGCCTCTCTTCGTGGACGGTGCCCGCCTGGGCTACGGTCTGGCGGCGGAGGGCACGGACGTCACCCTGCCCGACCTGGCCCGGCTGGCGGATGTCTTCTACATCGGCGGCACCAAGGTGGGTGCCCTCTGCGGCGAGGCCGTCGTCTTCCCCATGGGGCACCGGCACATTTCATGACCATGGTGAAGCAGCAGGGTGCTCTGCTGGCAAAGGGCCGCCTGCTGGGGCTTCAGTTCGATGTCCTCTTCACGGATGACCTGTACCAGACCATCAGCCGGAACGCCATCGCCACGGCCAACGCCCTGAAGCAGGGGTTGGCCGCCAAGGGCTACCGCTTCTTCCTGGATTCGCCCACCAACCAGATCTTCATCGTTTTCTCCAACGAGCAGCTGGCGGCGCTGGAGGGCAAGGCCAAATTCGGCTTCTGGGAGAAGTTCGATGACACCCACACCGTCATGCGCATCGCCACCAGCTGGGCCACCCGGATGGAGGAGATCGACGGCCTGCTGGCCCTGCTGTAAGTGTCAAACATCGGTCCGTCTCTTTGTGCAGGATGCGGATTGCAATTTCCGGCACGGTATGATATCTTTATTCAGATGAAGGTCGCGCTGTGTGCAGCGCAGAAAGAAGGGTAATGATATGGGCTTTTTTGATAAGCTGTTCGGCGGCAAGGATGCAGCCGAGACGAAATTCAAGGGCGAAAAGAAGACGGTGATGATGCCGCTGGCAGGCAAGGTCATCCCGCTGGAGGAACTGCCGGATGAGACGTTCGCATCGGCCATTCTGGGCGGCGGCTGCGGCATCGAACCCACCGGGGATACCGTTTACGCACCGTTTGACGGCACCGTCACGCAGGTGCCCGAAAGCCTGCACGCGGTGGGCCTGATGAGCGATGACGGCATCGAACTGCTCATCCATGTGGGCATGGATACCGTGGAGATGAAGGGCAACGGATTCACCTCTCTGACGAAGGAAGGCTCCAAGGTCAAGGCGGGCACCCCGCTGCTCAAGGTCGACCTCGACGCCATCCGCGCCGCCGGTCATCCCACGGCAACGGCCATCATCGTGACCAACGGCGACGACCTGTCCGAAATGTCGGTCGTGGCCTCCGGCGACACCGCCATCGGTGTGCCGCTGCTCAAGTTCAAGGCATAAGTGTTCCCACCCGGAAGAGCTTCTTCCGGGTGTTTTTTTGTGGTCAACGCCTTAAAAGTATGACTATTGAAAGAAAATGCCGCATTTGGTCTGTTTTTTTCTTGAAGTGGGGAACGGCTTATGATAGGATAGACAAAGTGCGGGCCTGGGCCCGGTATCACCAAGGATTGTGAGGAAAGGTATTATGGAAACAAAAAAACCTGGTATGTCTTTAGCAAAACGAATGGCCATTTCGCTGCTCTGCGGCCTGGCGGCGGGCCTCGCCTTCATGTTCCTGCGCGAGAGCCTCATCTCCGGCGGGAAGAGTGAGATCTGGACCACGATCAACGATCTCCTGTTCCAGGATATCACCGCAGAGGGCGCAGAGCGCTCCTTCGGCATTTTCTATATCGTCGGCCAGCTCTTTATCAAGGCACTGCAGCTGGTCATCATCCCGATGGTGTTCACCTCCATCGCGCTGGCCATCGGCAGCATTGCCGACACCCGCACCATGGGGCGCATCTCGGCCAAGACCCTGTTCTGGTTCCTGCTGTGCTCTTTCTTGGCTTTGCTGCTGGCCAGCAGCGTGGGCTACATCACCTTCTCGATGGGGCTGTTCAACACCCACATCGAGGGCCTGACCGAGGCCTCCGGCTCCACCGGCTCCAACCCGCTGAACGTGGTGCTGAACATCATCCCCTCCAACATCATCACGGCCTTTGGCAGCAATGGTGCAGTCCTGAGCGCCGTCTTCCTGGCAGTGGCCACCGGCCTGAGCATGAATGCGCTGGGCGAGAGCCGCACCGCCACTCTGCGCCGCCTGCTGGGCGAGGTGAATGACGTGGTGGTCGTCTTCCTGAACTTCATCGTCAGCAAATTTGCTCCTTTTGCCGTCTTTGTGCTGCTCACCCGCACCTTTGCCATCTACGGCATCAACTACCTCAAGCCTGCACTGGTCTATGTGGTGGTCACGGTGATCCTGCTGCTGGTCTTCCTGGTGGTGGCCTACCCGCTGGTGATCGCTCTGGGTGCCAAGCTGAACCCCATCACCTTCATCCGCAAGATCGCCAATGTGGCCGTGTTCGGTTTCTCGACCTCGTCCAGCGCCGCCACCCTGCCCCTGAACATCAAGGTCTGCGAGGAGGAGTTCGGCGTGGATGAGAGCATCGCTTCCTTCGTGCTGCCCCTGGGCATGACCATCAACATGGACGGCACCGCCATCATGCAGGTCATCGCCACCGTCTTCATCGCGGGCTGCGCCGGTTATACAGTCACCCCCGGCCAGCTGGTGGTCGTGGCCCTGTTGGCTCTGTTGGCCTCGGTGGGCACCCCGGCTGCTCCCGGTGCAGGTGCCGTCATCCTCTTTACCATCCTGTCCGGCGTGGGCTTCGTCAACGACGGCGCTCTGCTGGCCTACTCCCTCATTCTGGCCATCAACCGCCCCATCGAGATGCTCGTCACCTCGCTGAATGTCGTCGGCGATGCTGTCGCCAGCATCTGTGTCGCCAGGAGCGAGGGCCTGCTGAAGGAAGAGGTCTACAACAAGTAATGGGATGAGGTTGCGCCCCATCTAAAATCGAAAAAAGCTCCGTCCCCCTCGCTGTCTCAGCGAAACGGGACGGGGCTTTTCTTGTGGGTCGGTTACTGCACGCCGGTCAGTTCAGCGAGCTTGTGATAGATCTCGGTGTTGTCGAAGACGCCGCGGAAGTTCTCTGCGCCGACGCCCTTGGCATAGAGGTTGACCATCTGGGAACGGTTTCATTCTACCGTTTTATCCCGCTGCCCGAAACCATGGCCGGGAAAAGAGTGGGTAAAACCTTTGGGGCGGAACCGCCGGAAAGGTAAAGAAGAGGCTCGCTTTGTAAGTTTCTTGTGTTTTGCCGAAAACAGCGTCCGTGACAGCTCGTTTCTTCAAAATTGAAATATTTTACGGTTTTATCACGAAATCGTCCTCATGGTCTGGCCGAAAAAATGGTATTATGGATGCAGACAAAAAATTTGAGAAAAGGAGAAATTCCCATGGCACAATTCGTGAACCTGAACCCCGGCTCCCTGCGCGAGCTGCACGTTGGCAACGAGCGGCTGGTCTCCTACAACGTCGAGATGACCGAAGTCACCGGCGGCACCTTCTGGAAGGCCTACACCCCCGCTCAGATCGCGGGCACAGAGCCGTTCGTCCTCAAGGGCGGCTTCCTCGGCAACGCGACCGCAAGCACCGACCTGATGCAGTATTATGATCCCATCGACCTCTCCGACAAGAAGCTGCGCAAGCTGGCCAAAGAGATCGGCCCGGCCTGGGTGCGCGTGTCCGGCACCTGGTCCACCAAGACCTATTACGACTTCGACGGCCATACGAACGGCGTCGTCCCGGAGGGCTACAACGCCATCCTGACCCGCGAGCAGTGGCTCGGTGTGCTGGATTTCTGCAAGGACATCGGCGCAAAGCTCCTGATCTCGGTGGCTGACTGTGAGGGTCTGCACCACGCCGACGAGCCCTGGAACCCCAGCCAGGCAGAGCAGATCTTTGCCCTGAGCAAGGAGTACGGCAAGGCCATCGACGCGGCTGAGTTCGTCAACGAGCCCAATCTGCTGGCCATGTCCGGCTGCCCCAAGGGCTACACCGCCGAGCAGTATGTCCGCGATCAGGACATCTTTATCCGCTGGCTGCATGAGAACTACCCCGACTGTTCCTTTGTCGGCCCCTGCTCCACTGAAGGTGTGCTGAAGAAGCACGGCGAGAAGGCACAGGGCGGCGGAGTCGGCGATATCCTGCCCCAGTGCTCGACCGACGACCTGATGAAGGGTGCCCAGGAGAAGCTGGACGTTTACAGCTACCATTATTACAATGGTGTGTCTGAGCGTCTGGAGCCTGTGATGCCGTTTGCCCACTGGAAAGCCGACAAGGCACACACCGAAGAGTATCTGGCGGTCGCCTCCAATATGGCAAAGTTCCACGCCGAAAAGCGGGACATCTACTGCCCCGGCGGCGAGATGTGGGTCACCGAAGCAGGCGACGCGGGCGGCGGCGGCGACACCTGGGCTTCCACCTATCTGGATGTCTTCCGCACCCTGAACGAGCTGGGCAGCTTCTCGGTCGTGACCAGAGGCATCATCTTCCACAACACCCTGGCCTCCAGTGACTACGGCTATCTGAAGCCCGAAGTCTTTGACCCGCGCCCCAACTACTTCGCTGTGCTGCTCTGGAACCGTCTGATGGGCACCACCGTCTACGACGCCGCAGAGCCCATCCGCGAGGGTGCGCACGTCTACGCCCACTCCCGTGCGGACGGCAAGCCGGGCAAGGCGTATCTGGTCATCAACAACAGCCTGACGGATACCACCACCGTCACTCTGCCGAAGGAAGCGGAGGTCTACCAGCTCTCCGCCGAGACTCTGCGCTCCCAGACCATGCTCTGCAACGGCAAGGCGCTGGTCCTGGGCGAAGGCGATGCGCTGCCGGAGATCACCCCGGCAGCAGCTCCGGCGGGCGAACTCGTTCTGCCTGCTGCGACCTGCACGTTTATTGTGCTGTAAGACAGGAAAGCATGACCCCCTCCATCCGACCGGATGGAGGGGGTCGTTTTTGCATCTTGAAAAACAGGTCAGTCGTTGATCTCCGGGAAGCCTTCCAGCTTGGACGTGCAGTGGGGGCAGCGGACAGCCTTGATGGCAATCTCGCTCTGGCAGTAGGGGCAGACCTTGGTGGTCGGCTCTGCGGGGGCCTCGTTCTCGGCCTTCTTCTTGCTGAACAGGGCGTTGAAGGTCTTCAGGACCAGGAACAGCACGAACGCCACGATGAGGAAGTTGCGGGAACTCAAGAGGTTTCGTTCGGTTTCGCTCAGACCTGATGGGCGGCGATCCACTGCTCCATTTCCTCGGCGATGGCCTTGATGGAACCATCGGTGAAGGGAACCTTCAGACCGGCCGTCTCGCACAGTTCCGCGTAGCTGGCCATACCGGCGCGGCGCACCAGTCGGAGGTAGCGCTGCCAGGCGTCCTTGTGGTCCTTGAGGCTGAGCAGGAAGAACTGCAAAGCGGCCATGGTGGACAGGCAGTAGTCGATATAATAGAACGGGCACTCATAGATGTGGAGCTGACGCTGCCAGCCTGCGCCGCGGCCGTAGAAGGGCAGGTTGTCGAAGTCGATCCAGGGGCGGTACTTGTGTTCCAGCTCCAGCCAGACGGCGTTCCGCTCGTCGGGGGTCAGGTCGGGGTTCTGGTACATCCGGTGCTGGAATTCATCCACGATGCAGCCATAGGCCAGGAAGAGGAAGCTGTCCTCGGCGTGGAGCAGGGCATATTTCTCGGTGTCCTTGCCGAAGAGCAGATGATGCCAGGGGGCCGTCAGGAACTCCATGGCCATCGAGTGGATCTCGGCGCTCTCCATACCGGGGCATTCCAGGTCGGCGGGGACTTTCGGGTCCCGCTCGGCCACATAGCCCTCAAAGGCATGGCCGCACTCGTGGGTCAGCACGTCCACGTCGGCGGAGGTGTTGTTCCAGTTGGCAAAGATGAAGGGAGCCTTGTAGGCGGGCAGGCTGGTCATATAGCCGCCGGACATCTTGCCGGGGCGGCTCTCCACATCGAACAGCTCGTTGTCCTGCATAAAGTCGATGAACTCGGCGGTTTCCGGGCTAAGCTCATGGTACATGGTGCGGGAGGCGGCCATCCGGGCGTCATAGCCCTCAATGGGCCTGGGGTTGCCGTCCCGGAAGGAGACCGGCAGGTCGGTGAAGGTCAGGTGCTCGATGCCGGTGCGCTTTTTGCGCAGCTCGATGACCTTTTTCAGCTGGGGGACCACATCGTTGGCTACCTGGTCGCGGAACTTCCGGATCTCTTCCGGGCCGTAGCCGATGCGGTTCATCCGCACGTAGGAAAGCTCACTGTAATCGTGGTAGCCCAAAATCTTTGCCTGCTCGTTCAGGTTCTTGACGATCTTGGTGTACAGCTCGTCCAGTTCGGCGCGGTGGGCGTCGAAGTAACCGGCCTCGGCCTCGTAGGCGGCGCGGCGGACGGCGGGGTCCAAATTTTCCTTATAAGGGCCGAGCTGGGGGATGGTCAGCTGCTTGCCGTCGAACTCGACCAGTGCACCGCCGTAGACCTGCTGGTACTGGCTGACCAGCGCGTTGTACTCCTTCTGGAGGTCGATGGTGCGGTCGTCCATGCCCAGCACGGCGTTCTTCATGCCGGCCACGCAGGTGGTGCCGAAGGCCTCGGTCAGGGCATCGACGTGGGGGTTGGCCAGGAAGGCCCGGCTGATCTCCACGCTGGCGTTCTGCACGGCGGGGCCGTTGGCATCGAAGAAGTCCTGCTCAGCCTTCCAGGCGGCATCGCGGGTGTCGCAGGTGTAGTGGATGGAAGCCAGGTTGGCGGCGGTGTTGTAATCGGCAAATGCGCGGCTCTGCTCGTAGTAGACCGCGACCAGCGCTTCGCCGGAGGCAGCGGATTCGGCTTTGGCGGCCAGCTCCTTGCAGCGGGCCAGCAACGCGTCGATGTCCGGGCGGGTGTAAGTCATCTCACGGAATTTCATAGACGGATACGTCCTTTCTGTATCAAGTTTGTTCCATCTTATCACGTTTTGCGCCTACAGTCAAAGAAAACTGTGAATGGCTTGACTTTTCACCACAGGCGCGTATAATAAAAGTGATGAATGTAAACGAGTTTCCATGGAGACTCACAACAGCAAGCAAGAAGCCCCCCGGAGCGGCAACTCCGAGGGGCTTCTGCTTTTTTGGCAGAACTTCTAAAAAAGAATGCCTCAAATTGTGAAATCTGTGGCAGAGGTGCGATTGAAACCGCCCGAAAAAAGGCATATAATAGCAGTATCAACAGAGTAAGACCATGCGCGTTAAGTGCCGCATCAACGGGGAGTTGTGCTGCGGACGAAGGGAGACCCGCGGTGCATGGTCTGCATCCCGCTGCTGCATGGACTTGGGTGCAGGCGAGACCGGCTGCGGCCCTGCCTGGAAGTGAAACTTGTTGGATTCACGCCCTCCTTTGTGCGGTTCGTCACAGGGGAGGGCGTTTTGTCTTCTCCTGCATCATCCGGAATGGAGGATCAACGATGAATCATTCCAAATTGTCCGTTCGTACCCTGACGATGCTGGCCCTGCTCACGGCCATGAGCATCATCTTTGCCCGCGTGTTCACGGTGTCCACCGGATTCCTGCGGTTCAACCTGGGCGCTCTGCCCACCCACCTGGCAGCAGTCTGGTTCGGCCCGGCGGGCGGTTTTGTCGTGGGCGCACTGGCCGACATGATCGGCGGCACCCTGTCCGGCTATTCCATCAACCCGCTCATCACGCTGGGAGCCGGTTCGGTGGGTCTGGTGTCCGGTCTGCTGTACCGGTCTCTGCATGAGATGCGCCTGGGCCTGCGGCTGCAGATCAGCATTCTGGCGGGCCATCTGGTGGGCTCTGTGGTCATCAACTCGCTGGCCCTCCACCTCTTCTACGGCTACCAGTGGGCGCTGCTGGCTGCCCGCATCCCCAACGCGCTGGTGCTGAGCGTGGTGAACACCCTCCTCGTCCGCATCCTGCTGGAAAACAAGGCGCTGACCGCTCTGGTCCGAAAAGCATAAAAAGCATAAACCAGACCCTCTCTGTCTGCATAGATGGAGAGGGTCTCTCTGAAGGAACGTGGCATCATGAACTATGAAGAAGCAATGCAATACATCCACGCGGTGCAGTGGGCGGGGCATAAGCCCGGCCTGACCCGCACCCGCACCCTTCTGGCTGCGCTGGGCGACCCCCACAAGCGGCTGAAGTTCGTCCATGTGGCGGGCACCAACGGCAAGGGAAGCACCGCAGCCATGCTGGCGTCCTGCCTGCAGGCGGCGGGGTATCGGGTGGGGCTGTACACCTCTCCCTTCATCAACCGGTTCAATGAGCGCATTCAGGTGAACGGCGAGCAGATCAGCGACGAGGAACTGGTGCGTCTGGTGGAAACGATCCGGCCCGCCGCAGATGCCATGGCCGATGTGCCCACCGAGTTCGAGATCATCACAGCGCTGGGCATGCTCTGCTTTGCCGAGCAGCACTGCGACATCGTGGTACTGGAAGTGGGGCTGGGCGGTGCGCTGGATTCCACCAACGTCATCGACCCGCCGGAGTGTGCGGTCATCACGGCGCTGGGCATGGACCATGTGAAGGAACTTGGCCCCACCATCGCGGACATCGCAGCGGCCAAGGCGGGCATCCTCAAGCCGGGCAGCCCGGTGGTGAGCTACGGCGGTGTGCCGGAGGCCGACGCCGTCATCGCCCGCACGGCGGCAGAGCAGAACGCCCCGCTCCATGTGGTCGATTTTTCGAAGCTGACCGTGGAGGGCGGCGATTTGGACGAAGTGACCTTTGACTTCGACGGCCTGAACGGGGTGCGCCTGCCGCTCATTGGCAGCTACCAGCCCCGGAATGCCGCCGTCGCCATCACGGTGTTGCGGGTGCTGCGGGAAAAGGGCTGGAACATCCCGGAGGAGGCCATCCGGCAGGGGCTGGAGACCGTCCGCTGGCCGGGCCGGTTTGAGCTGCTACGGCACACGCCCGCTTTCCTGCTGGACGGCAGCCACAACGTCCACGGGATGCGGGCCACGGTCCAGAGCCTGAACGACCGTTTTCCCGGCCAGAAATTCGTCTTTCTGCTCAGCATCATGGCCGACAAGGACGTGGACGAGATGCTGGAGCTTCTGCTCCCGCTGGCAAACCGGTTCGTGACGGTGGCAGCGCATACCCCGCGCGCCATGCCCGCCGAAACGCTGGCGGAGCACATCCGGGTGCGGGGCGGCACGGCGGAGCCTGCCCCGTCCATCGAAGCCGGAGTGGCCCGCGCGGTGGAGCTGGGCGGCACCGGCCCCGTCTGTGCGCTGGGGACGCTGTACTTCTCCGGTGAGGTGCGGGAAGCGTTTCGGAAAATCTGCCCTCTCAGTCGCTAACGCGACAGCTCCCCCAGAGGGGGAGCCACTCGCGGGCCGGTTTTGATCGTGCTGAATGAGCAGAGTTTTTCAAAACCATAAAATAGAGTGCTCCGCTGTTTCGATTCACAGCATCTGCACAAACGCTCTTTTGTTAGAGCTATCGTGTAGATGCCGCTGGTCTTGACAGCGGAGCACTTTCGTTTACGGGATTCGAAAACGTTCAGCGTTCAGCATGGGGTTGCCCGGCCTGCCAATGGCTCTCCCTTTGGGAGAGCTGGCAACGCGAATGCGTTGACGGAGAGGGTACGAAAAAGCGCTTCCCCATGCAGGTTGGGGAAGCGCTTTTTCTGTCCCGTACAGGACAGGGTAAATGATAAGAAGGTAAATGAAGAAAATAGCAATATAAATTAGAAGGATGAACACAAGAGTCGTGGGGGCAAAGCTCGTCGCAGTCGTTGTATCCCACTGCAGCTCTTGTTGGATACAAGATAGCACTTTTCGAAGCAAAAAGCAAGAGGTTTTTTGAAAAAAGTTCTGGAAATCGAACAAAAATCTGATATTTTGTCACAACGCACAAAATTGGCAGGACATTCTCGGCAAAACTGATAAAACAAGCTCCCCTAGCACCGGGAACATCCGCAAAAACACGTGGGTAGGGAAAGAATCTGCAAAACCCACAGATGGATTCTTTACAACCGAAACCGGGTGTGTTAAGATGAATACAAGCATGTTAAAATGTGGCACTGCGGCCTGCAAAGACGGCAGGAGGGGAGCCGGGCCTTTTTGCGCCCGGCGGCTCGGAAAACGAAACGTGAGGAACTCTATGGAACGAACGATCACCAAAGAAAAAATCCGGTTCGGCGGGCGGGAGCCGCTGTTCACCCAGAAAGAGCTGCTGCTTCTGACCGGCCCGCTGCTGGTGGAGCAGCTGCTGGAAGTGACGGTGGGCATGGCGGATACGATGATGGTCTCCCGCTGCGGCGAAGCGGCCATCTCCGGCGTCAGCCTGGTGGATATGATCAACAACCTCATCATCGTGCTGTTCGCGGCGCTGGCCACAGGCGGTGCGGTGGTGGTCAGCCAGTATCTGGGGGCCAGAGAGCAGAAACACGCGGATGCCAGCGCCGGTCAGCTCATCCTGCTCAGCGGCCTGTTCGGCGCGGCGGTGGGCGTCGTCTGCTTTGTGATGGCCCGGCCCATGATCCGCCTGTTTTATGGCTCGATCGAAGCCGATGTACTGGACGCCGGTGTGCGCTACCTGAAGGTCATTGCCCTGAGCTATCCGTTCCTGGCGCTGTACAATGGCGGTGCTGCCCTGTTCCGGAGCATGGGCAACTCCAAGATCTCGATGCAGATCAGCCTGTTGATGAACATCATCAACATCGTGGGCAACGCGGTCTGCATCTTCGGTCTGAAAATGGGCGTTGAGGGTGTTGCGTGGCCCAGCGTCCTCTCCCGCGTGGTGGCAGCGGCTCTGATCCTGCGCAAGTGCTATCATAAGGAGACCGGCAATGTGCTGAGCGTCCCCAAAACGCTGCGGCTGGATGCCGGGCTATCCCGGCGCATCCTGGGCATCGGCATCCCATCTGCCTTTGAGAACAGCTTGTTCGAGGCAGGCCGCATCCTTGTGGTCAGCATGATCTCGACGTTTGGCACGGTGCAGATCGCCGCCAACGCTGTGGCCAACAACCTCGACGGCATGGGCGTCATCCCCGGCAAGGCGATCAGCCTGGCCATGATCACGGTCGTGGGCCGGTGCATCGGCGCGGGGGATCACGAGCAGGCCATCTATTACACCCGCAAGCTGCTGCTCTGGGCGTACCTTACCATGAGCCTTTCCAATGGCGCGATCCTTCTGTTCGTGAAGCCGCTGGTGGGCATCTATGCACTTTCCGGTGCGACCATGGAACTGGCCATTCTGCTGGTGCAGATCCATGCGGGCTGCGCGTTGTTCCTGTGGCCGACTTCCTTCGTGCTGCCCAACGCGCTGCGCGCTGCCAACGACGTGAAGTTCACAATGGTGGTATCCATCCTCAGCATGGCGTTCTGGCGGCTGGGCTTCAGCTACCTCATCTGTGTCCGGATGGGGCTGGGCGCGGTCGGTGTCTGGATCGCCATGGTGGTGGACTGGGTCTGCCGCGTGACCTGTTTTGCCGCCCGCTTCCACAGCGGTGCATGGAAGACGAAATATCAAGCATAACATCAAAGGAGCGATGTGATGAAACTCATCAGCTGGAACGTCAATGGCCTGCGGGCCTGCCTGACCCACGATTTTGCCGCGAGCTTTGCGGCGCTGGATGCCGATATCTTTTCGGTGCAGGAGACCAAGATGCAGCCCGGTCAGGCGGATTTCGCCCCGGAAGGCTACACCGAATACACTTATTCCGCCGAGAAGAAGGGCTACTCCGGCACGGCCTGCTGGTGCAGACAGCCGCCGCTGGCGGTGACGACCGGCATCGGCATCGAGGAACACGACCATGAGGGCCGGGTCCTGACGCTGGAATATCCGGCGTTCTACCTCGTCAACTGTTACACCCCCAACAGCCAGGACGGCCTGAAGCGGCTGGATTACCGGATGACCTGGGAGGATGCGTTCCGGGCCTATCTGCTGGCGCTGGATGCGAAAAAGCCGGTCATCCTCTGCGGCGACCTGAATGTCGCCCACACCGAACAGGACATCAAGAACGCGAAGACCAACCGGATGAGCGCGGGCTTCACCGACCAGGAGCGGGCCAAGATGACCGAGCTGCTGGAGGCCGGGTTTGCCGACAGCTTCCGGGTCCTCCACCCGGACGAGGTGAAATACAGCTGGTGGAGCTACCGCTTCCATGCCCGCGAGAAGAACGCAGGCTGGCGCATCGACTACTTTATCGTTTCCCGCCGCATTGCCGACAAGATCCGCGCGGCGGAGATCCACAACGAGATCTTCGGCTCTGACCACTGCCCGGTGGAACTGGTCATCGACTTGTGAGTTTCCATTCATTTTGAATCAACAAAGGAGAGTATCCATGCTCAAGAACTATCTGCTCGTCTTCTTCGTCTCGATGGTGCCCGTGGTGGAGCTGCGCGGTGCCATCCCCATCGGCCTGGGTCTGGGCCTGCCGGTGCTGCCCACCTACGTCATCTGTGTGCTGGGCAATATGCTGCCGGTGCCGTTCATCTATCTGTTCGCCCGGCGGTTCCTCATCTGGGGCTACCACAAGCCGGTCATCGGCCCCATCTGCCGGTTCTTCATCGTCAAGGGCGAAAAGGGCGGCCGCAAGCTGGAAGAGAAGGCCGGCAAGGGCCTGACCGTGGCGCTGCTGCTCTTCGTGGGCATCCCGCTGCCCGGCACCGGTGCCTGGACCGGTACGCTGGCGGCGTCCATCCTCGACATGAAGTTCAAGGATGTCCTCATCGCCTGCATGGGCGGTGTGCTGCTGGCCGGCATCATCATGGGCCTGGCCAGCATGGGCGTTCTGGGCGCGGCCAGCAGCCTGTTTGCGGTATGACGGCAGCTGCCGGGCTGGCAATCTTGCGCGAAATGTGTTAAAATAAACAGCAATGTGTCTGTTAAGACAAAAGAAAGGACGAACCAACCATGGATCAGGCTTTGAACCAGAAGATCGACGCATTCATTGCGGCGAACAAGGAGCAGTGGCTCAAGGATATTGAGGCACTTGTTTCCATCAACAGTGTGGAGAGCACCCCCGCAGAGGGCGCACCCTTTGGCCAGGGTGCACGCGCAGCGCTGGATAAGACGCTGGAACTGGCCGCAGGCATGGGCTTTGCCACCCGCAACTGCGAAAACTACATCGGTTATGCAGAGCTGCCCGGCGCAGACGCCGAGAAGTATCTGGCAACCATCTGCCATGTGGACGTCGTGCCCGAAGGCAACGGCTGGACGGGCGACCCGTTCCAGATGGAGGTCCGGGACGGCTGGCTCATCGGCCGCGGTGTGGCCGACGACAAAGGCCCCATGATCACCATCCTGTATGCCCTGAAGTTCCTCAAGGAGCAGGGCTATTCGCTCAAGTACCCCATCCGCGCTCTCGTCGGCGACAACGAGGAGACCAGCATGGCCGATGTGAAGTATTACCTCAAGCATTACCCGGCCCCGGTCTTCTGCTTCACCCCGGATGCGGAGTTCCCGGTCTGCAACGGCGAAAAGGGACACTTTGGCGCTGAACTGGTCAGCCCGGTCTGCAACGGTGAGATCAAGGATTTCGTGGGCGGCGTGGCCAACAATGCCGTGCCGGACCGTGCCAGCGCGCTGGTCGAGACTGACATCACCAAGCTGAAGAACGCCCCCAACATCACGCTGGAGCCGGAAGGCAACGGCGTGCGCATCCGCGGCTGGGGCAAGTCCGGCCATGCAGCGACCCCGCAGGGCACCGTCAATGCCATCGGTCTGGTGGTGGACTACCTGCTGGACAACGGCCTGTGCAACGAGGCCGAGCGCGCCTATCTGGAAGCGCTGAAAAAGCTGCACTCTTCCACGGCCGGTGAGGGCATCGGTGTCGCCTGTGCCGACGGCCCCTTCGGCCCGCTGACCGTCATCGGCGGACGCATCTTCATGCGGGAGGGCCGATTCGTGCAGACGCTGGACAGCCGCTATCCCACCTGCACCACCGGCGACCGGATGGCAGAGCAAATCCGTGCGGCCATCGGCGAGGGCGCTTCCCTCGAAAACGTCGAGAGCGCTGAGCCGTTCTACATCGGGGCTGACACCCCTGCCATCAAGGCCTGCATCGACACCTACAACGAGGTCACCGGGGAGAACGCCACCCCGTTCACCATGGGCGGCGGCACCTACGCCCGCCACTTCCCCTATGCGGTCAGCTTTGGCCCGGAGCACAACGACATCAAGCTGCCTGCTTTCGGCGGCCCGATGCACGGCGCCAACGAGTCGGCTCCCATCGACAAGCTGCTGGAGGCCATGAAGATCTACATCGTGGCTCTGCTGCGCCTTGAGGAAATCGACTTCTGATGGCGGCGAAGGTGCTTGTCATCGACGGGCAGGGAGGCGGTCTGGGCCGGCAGCTGGTGTCTGCCCTGGCAGCGGCCTGCCCGGAGGCAGAACTGACTGCTGTGGGCACCAACAGCCTGGCCGCGAACGCCATGCTCAAGGCGGGAGCCTCCCGCGCTGCCACCGGCGAGAACGCGGTGGTGGTCAACTGCCGCCGTGCAGACGTCATCGTGGGGCCCATCGGCATCGTCATTGCGGATGCCCTGCTGGGCGAGATCACCCCGGCCATGGCGGCTGCGGTCTGCCAGAGCGGGGCCAGAAGGGTGCTCGTGCCCATCAACCACTGCGAAAACTACGTGGTCGGTGTGCCGGATCAGCCCGTCAGCCAGCTCGTGGCGGCTGCGGCCCAGAAAGTGAAGGAACTTTGTTCCGGGATCGGTTGAGCGGACTTTTTTCAAACTTCTTGAAACAGGGAAGGCCGCATGTTAAAATAAGAGTCCAAAAGCTCTGGAGGAAATGCGGATGAAAACAAAGTGTGCGAAGCAGCCGCGGGTCAGCGTCATCGTTCCGGTCTACAAGGTGGAAGCCTATCTTCAAACCTGTGTGGACAGCATTCTGGAACAACCGTATGAGAATATCGAGATCATTCTTGTGGACGATGGTTCGCCGGATCGCTGCCCGATGATCTGTGAAGAGTATGCGAAAAAAGACCCGCGTATCCGGGTGATCCATCAGGAGAACCGGGGTCTGCCTGCGGCGCGGAACACGGGCCTGCGGGCAGCAAGCGGGGAGTGGATCATCTGTGTGGATTCGGATGATCTGTGGAAATCGGATCTGCTGGAATCGGTCATGGCAGTCGCGAGCGATGCGGTGGACCTGATCGCCTTCAGCTATATGCCGTATCCGGAAGGACAGCCGCTGCCGCAGCCCAGCCCGCTTCGCACGGGAACCTACCGCACCGGCGGGCGGGAACTGCTGAACGCGCTGCAGCTCGGTCTGCTGGATGAATATCACCGCGCCGTGCCGTATTATTTCGGAGCCTGCTGGATCGAACTGGTGCGGAGAGACTTTCTGGAAGAGAACCATCTCTATTTTGATGAGAGCCTGAAGCAGTGCGAAGACATGATCTGGAACCTGAACCTGCTGGAACGGGCGCATTCCGTGGGGCTTCTGGACAAAGACCTTTACTATTATCGGCTGCGTCCGGACTCCATGTGCCATATTCATGACAAGCGGCTGCCGGGCTATCTGGATACGGTCGATCAGCGGGTCATGGAATTTGGTCAGCGGGAAAAGAAGGGCGCAGACTTCTGGGCGGCCTACGATATCTGGCTCATGAAGACGTATGTTCGCCTGTTGGATAAGTGCTATTTCAACCCCGCAAATCCGGACGGCCCGATCCAGGCCTGGCGCGCCTGGCGGAAGATGATCGGCGACTGCCCGACGCTCCGGCGCCTTTCAAAAGCGCCCCTCAAGGAATTTTGGAACAACCGGAAGCGTTATGTCCCACTGTTCTTTTTCCGGTTCCGGGTGCCGCTGTATCTGATGACACGGCTCACATACGGGAAATTGCAACGGCACGATCAGGGGTATGCGGACAGAGTTCGCCGTCGTGCGGAATGAGTTCCCATGCCAGCGCTTGAAAACACATCTTGACTAAAAAACATCCTGACCGGACGAATCCGGTCAGGATGTTTTTTTTGCTGCGGCAGGATGCCGGTCATTTCGGGCTGCGTTTCCGGATGTCGTGGATGGTCGGCGGCACATCGCCCTGCGCGGCCTTCTCCATGGCGCTGATGCGGCGGTCGAGGTCGGTGATGCGCTGGGCGACCACATCGGGCAGATCCTGCTGGTCGAGGTCGTCGGCGGGGTTGACGGCCTTGTTGTTGATGCGGACCACCGCGGCGGGTACGCCGACGGCGGTGCAGTTGGCGGGCAGATTCTTCAGCACCACGCTGCCCGCGCCGATGCGGGCGTTGTCGCCGATGTAGACCGGGCCAAGCACCTTGGTGCCTGCGCCGATCAGCACGTTGTTGCCCAGCGTGGGGTGGCGCTTGCCGGTGTCCTTGCCGGTGCCGCCCAGCGTGACGCCGTGGTAGATGGTGCAGTTGTCGCCGATCTCAGTCGTCTCGCCGAAGACGATGCCCATGCCGTGGTCGATGAACAGGCACCTGCCGATCCGGGCACCGGGGTGGATCTCGATGCCGGTCTTATGCCGGCCGCGCTGGCTGACCCACCGTGCCAGAAAAAAGTGCCCGCGCTCATACAGCCAGTGCGCGATGCGGTGATAGACCAGAATGTGAAAGCCGGGGTACAGCAGAATGACCTCCAGCACGCTGCGCGCGGCGGGGTCCTTGCGCTGGATGTTCCGCGCGTCCTCCAATAAACCCATGTGGGAAACCCTCCCTTTTCCAATGCCGCCCGCGGCGGCTCTCTCGTTTGAGTATTATGATACCACATCGGAACTTTAATGTACAGCATTTTGCTAGGGATTGCGGCCTCAAATTTCCGGTTCGGAGGGGGGATTTTGGTTTTTCGGTAGAGTAGCTAAAATTTGCTGAGTTCGGCCCGAAACCTTTTTACAAAGAAAAAAGCCCGGAAGCATTGACACATTTCGCGCTTCTATGCTAAAATATAACGAAACAAATGCACGAACAAAGGAGACGCCGACATGCTGTCAAAAATGAACGCAAAACTGGAAAATCAGTTTGCTGCCTTTTTTGCAGTGGGTTCCGTGTTTCCTTTTTTGCGTAATTCGAACTTTTCCATTTGAGGAAAAGTTCTTTTTTTTGCCCAATCGAGCGCACACCAAAAACAGGGAGGTATCGTACCATGCTGCTTGTAAACGCTGTCAACACGGAAGGACGCCCCGTGGAGCTGTTCGTCAGGGACGGAAAGATCGCGGCGGTCGGCCAGGATCTGGAGGCTCTGGCCGGGGAAAACGAGGTCGTTCTGGATGCCGGGGGGCTTACCGTGCTGCCCGCCTTCGTCGATCTGCACTGCCACTGGCGCACACCGGGCTTTGAATATAAGGAGGACATCGAGACGGGCAGCCGTGCAGCGGCTGCGGGCGGCTACACCTTCGTCAACCTGATGCCCAACACCAAGCCCGTCTGCTCTTCCGCTGCACAGGCTGCGATGGTGGAGCAGAAGGCCGCAGAGGTGGGCCTGTGCGATGTGAACCAGACCGTCTCCATCACCGAGAACTTCGACGGCAAGACGCTGGACCACCTCAAGACCCTGCCCGCCAGCGTCCGGTTCATCACCGAGGACGGCCACGGTGTGCAGGACAACGCCACCATGGCGCGGGCCTTCGCCATCTGCACCCAGCGGGACATCACCGTGATGAGCCACGCCGAGGATATGGAGATCAGCCCCTGGGACTACCGCCTGGCCGAGGACATCGAGACGGTGCGCAACTGCTGGCTGAGCGAGTATTACCAGACCCGGCTCCACATGTGCCATGTGTCCACCCGCGGTGCCATCGAGGCCATCCAGATGGCCAAGCTGCGCGGGGCCCCCGTCACCTGCGAGGTGACCCCCCACCACCTGTGGTTCACCAACGACACCTGCGACTACCGCGTCAATCCGCCCATCCGCACCGCAGACGATGTGGCCGCTCTCATTGAGGCCATCCGCACCGGCGTGGTGGATGCCATCGCCACCGACCACGCACCCCACTCGGAAGAGGACAAGCTCAAGGGCATGGCCGGTATGGTGGGCAGCGAGACGGCCTTCGGCGTCTGCTACACCAAGCTCTGCAAGGAGGAGGGCCTGCCGCTGGAACTGCTGGTCCACCTGATGAGCACCCGCCCGGCAGAGATCCTGGGTCTGGCCAAGGGCCAGCTGGAGCCCGGCTACGACGCCGACTTCGTGCTGGTGGATCTTGACACCCCCTATACGGTGGACAAGGATAAGCTCCACTCCAAGTCCCACAACTGCCCCTTCGACGGGGCACAGCTCTACGGCAGGGTCTGCGCCACCGTCAAGGGCGGCGAGCTGACCTATCAGGCAGAAGCGTAAAAATAGAATCTCAAAACAGCATTCGCTGTTTTGAGATTCGCCTACATACATAAGAGTAAGAGAGCAACGGAGGAACCAACTATGACGAACATGGACAAACTGTACGAAGCCGTTGAGGCGCGCGGCCCGGTCTGCGTCGGCCTGGACACCGACTTCAGCTATCTGCCCGCGGACTTTGTGGACAGCACCCTGTCCAAGGGCGAGAACATCGTCTGCTTCAACAAACAGCTCATCGAAGCCACCAAGGCGGTCGCCGGCTGCTACAAAGTCCAGATCGCGTACTACGAGGCGCTGGGTCTGGACGGCATGAAAGCCTATGCCGACACCCTGAAGGCCGTCCGTGAGGCGGGCGTGCCCGTCATCGCCGACATCAAGCGCGGCGACATCGCCAAGACGGCTGAGATGTACGCCATGGGCCACTTCACCGGTGACTTTGAGGCCGACTTTGTCACCCTGGCCCCCTACATGGGTCTGGATTCCATCAGCCCCTATCTGCCCTATGCCGAAAAGCAGGGCAAGGGCATGTTCGTGCTCTGCCGCACCTCCAACGGCGGCGCCAAGGACTTCGAGTATGAGAAGCTGGCCGACGGCCGCCACGTCTACGACCTGGTGGGCGATAAGCTGAACGCTCTGGGCAAGGACTACATGGGCGAGCACGGCTACTCCTCCATCGGTCTGGTCATCGGCGGCACCCACATCGAGGAGGCCACCGAGATCCGCGCCAAGTATCAGGACAGCTTCTTCCTCATCCCCGGCTACGGCGCACAGGGCGGCAAGGCCGAGGATATCGCCCAGTACCTCACCAAGGGCAACGGCGGCGTGGTCAACTCCAGCCGCGGCATCCTGCTGGCTTACAAGAAGCAGCCGGGCACTGCCTTTGACGAGGCTGCCTATAACGAGTGCGTGAACATGAAGGAGGCCATCGCCCATGCGTGCAGCCTGCTGTGAAGCCACCGTTCTGAGCCATGAGGTCATCGCGGCAGACATCCGCCTGCTGCGCGCTCTCTGGCCGGACCGCGAACATCTGCCCCATGCAGGTCAGTTCTTCACCCTGCGTGCCTGGGGTGCCGACGAGGCCCCCTTCCTCTCCCGGCCCATCAGCGTCCATAAGTGGGAGCCGGAGACCCAGACCATCGAGTTTCTGTATCAGGTCATCGGCGAGGGCACCCACAAGCTGGCCGCGCTGAAAAAGGGCGATACCTTCCAGCTGACCGGCCCGATGGGCAATGGGTTCGACATCCCGGCGCTGGCCGGACAGTATCGAAAGATCGCTGTGGTGGGCGGCGGCATCGGCACTGCGCCGATGTATCAGGTCACCCGCGAGCTGGCCGCAGCAGGCGTCCGTCCCGATGTCTTCTTCGGCTTCCGGGATGCGCCCTACTGCATGGAGGAGTACCGCTCCATCGCCAACCTCGTCAAGGTGTCCACCGACACCGGCGCGGTGGGCTTCCACGGCTTTGTCACCCAGCTGTATGACCCGGCGGATTACGACGCCGTCCTCGTCTGCGGTCCGACGGTCATGATGAAGAACGCCGCCCGCCTCTGCGCGGAGAAGGGGACCCCCTGCTTCGTCAGCCTGGAAAAGAAGATGGCCTGCGGCATCGGGGCATGCCTTGGCTGCACCTGCGAGACCAAAGGCGGCGAAGGCAAGAGCGTGTGCAAGAATGGCCCGGTCTTTGATGCAACGGAGGTGTTCTTCTGATGGCAGATCTAAAAACGAACCTGTTGGGCTTTGTGATGAACAGCCCCATCATCGGCGCATCCGGCACGGTCGGCTACGGCGTCGAATACGAGGAACTGGCCGATTTTTCCAGGATCGGCGGCATCTCCGGCAAGGGCCTGACCCTGCACGGCCAGTACGGCAACAAGGGGGAGCGCCTGTGGGAGACCCCTTCCGGCCTCATCAACAGCATCGGCCTGCAGAACCCCGGCGTCCAGCACTTCATCGACGTGGAACTGAACGAGATGCTGGAGCTGCGGCAGAAATACGGCACGGTGGTCATCGCGAACCTCGGCGGCCACAGCGAGGAAGAGTACGTCGAGGGCGCTGCGATGCTGAGCGACAGCGCCGTGGATATCGTGGAGCTGAACATCTCCTGCCCGAACGTCAAGGTGGGCGGCATGGCCTACGGCGTCAAGGCGGAAGCGGCCGGTGAAGTGGTCCGGATGGTCCGCGATGCCTGCAAAAAGCCGCTCATGGTCAAGCTCAGCCCCCAGGCCGAGAACATCCCGGAGATGTGCAAGGCCGTCGAGGCAGCCGGTGCGGATGCCATCAGCCTGACCAACACCTTCCAGGCCTGCGCCATCGACCTCGAAAAGCGCAAGCCGGTCTTCAACAATATTTTCGCGGGCCTGTCCGGCCCGGCGGTCCGTCCCATCGCACTGCGGATGGTCTGGCAGGCTGTGGGTGCCGTGAACATCCCGGTCGTGGGTCTGGGCGGCATTGCCACCGGCCGCGACGCGCTGGAGTTCATCATGGCCGGTGCCACGGCCGTGCAGGTGGGCGCTGCCAACTTTGCGAACCCCCGCGCTATGGAGACCATCGCCGAGGAGATGACCGCCTGGATGGACAAGAACGGCGTCAAGACGCTGGACGAGATCCGCGGCTGCGCCCGCAGCAATGGATAAAACTTTGAATTAACCGCATAAAAATGCAAATATTCACAAGAAACAGAAAATCAGTGAATAAATTTGCGTTTCCATAAAAAGCGTGGTACAATACTGCGTGATCGTACGAAAAACACGAACTGCAACAAAGAGAGGGAGAAGTACAATGAGTGAAGCACTTGAGATTCTGAAGAGCTGTGACGCATTCCTGGAGGGCCATTTCCTGCTCTCCTCCGGCCGCCATTCCAGCGCCTACTGCCAGATGGCCTATCTGCAGCAGTATCCCGACCGCTGCGCCGAGGTCATGAAGGCCGTGGCCGACAAGGTCAAGGAGCTGGACGTGGATGTCATCGTCGGCCCGGCCATGGGCGGCATCGTCTACGCTTACGAGCTGGCCCGCCAGACCGGCAAGCGCGCCATCTTCACCGAGCGCGTTGATAATGTGATGACCCTGAAGCGCTTTGCCATCCATCCGGGTGAGAAGTGCCTCATCGCGGAGGACGTCGTGACCACCGGCATCTCCTCTCTGGAGACCAAGCGCGTCATCGAGGAGAATGGCGGCATCTGCGTGGGCATCACCTGCGTGGTGGACCGCACCAAGCCCGAAGCTCCGTCGCCCATCCCCATCGTGGCAAGCGCCCTCAAGCTGGACCTGCCCAACTACGCACCCGAAGAGTGCCCCATCTGCAAGGAGGGCAAGCTGCCGCTGGTCCATCTGGGCAGCCGCAAGATGAAGCAGGAAGCGAAGCAGACCCTGTAAGGCCGCGCATCTGTGTTGAAACAAGGAGTACCTATGAACGCATATCTTCTTTTGGCGAACGGCATGGTCTTTGCGGGCCAGTCGGTGGGCGCAGAGGGCGTCACCGTGGGCGAGGTCGTCTTTGCCACCGGTATGGTCGGCTTTGAAGAGACCCTGACCGACCCCAGCTATTATGGCCAGATCATCACCCAGACTTACCCCCTCATCGGCAACTATGGCATGAACCAGGGCGACATGGAGTCCGACCGCATCTGGGCCAGGGGCTACATCGTGCGCGAGGCCTGCACCACGCCCTCCAACTGGCGCTGTGAGGAGACGCTGGACAGCTTTTTGAAGAAAAACAACACCATCGGCATCGAGGGCATCGACACCCGCCACCTGACCCGCATCATCCGGGAGAGCGGCGTGATGAACGGCGCCATCCTGACCACTTTTGACCCCGCAGACCCGGCCAACAAAGCTGAGACGGACAAGCTGCTGGAGACCATCCGCGCCTATGCCGTGACCGATGCGGTCAAGAACGTCACCTGCGCAGCGCCCGAAGTCTTCAACGAGAAGGGTGAGACCCACATCGTGCTGATGCACTACGGCTGCAAGCGGAACATCGTGCGGTGCCTTGTTAAGCGCGGCTGCAAGGTCACGGTCATGCCGGCCTTCGCCACCGCCGAGGAAGTGGCCGCTCTGAATCCGGACGGCATCATGCTGTCCAACGGCCCCGGCGACCCCGCCGAGCCGGTGGAGGTCATCGAGAACCTCCGCCATATCTTCGAACTGGGCATCCCTACCTTCGGCATCTGCCTGGGCCACCAGCTGTCCGCTCTGGCCGCCGGTGCCAAGACCATGAAGCTCAAGTACGGCCACCGTGGTGCCAACCAGCCCGTCACCGACTTTGAGTCCGGCCGCACCTTCATCACCAGCCAGAACCACGGCTATGCAGTCGTGGGCGATGAGCTGCCCGCCGAGATGGGCGAGGTGGCTCAGGTGAACGCCAACGACGGCACCTGCGAGGGCATCAAATACAAGAAGTGGAACTGCTTCACCGTCCAGTTCCACCCCGAAGCGAACGGCGGCCCCAAGGACACCGAGTTCCTGTTCGACCGCTTCCTGAACAACGTCAAAGCAGCAAAGGAGGCACGCTGAAATGCCTAAGGACCCCAGAATCAAAAAGGTACTGGTCATCGGCTCCGGCCCCATCATCATCGGTCAGGCCGCCGAGTTCGACTACTCCGGTACGCAGGCGTGCCGCGCACTGAAGGCAGAGGGCATTGAGACCGTTCTGCTCAACTCCAACCCCGCCACCATCATGACCGACCCCGACGTGGCCGACCATGTCTACATCGAGCCGATGACCCTCGAAGTCGTGGAGCGCATCCTGGAGATCGAAAAGCCCGATTCCGTGCTGCCCAACCTGGGCGGTCAGATGGGCCTGAACCTCTCGATGGAGCTGGCCCGCTCCGGCTATCTGGACCGCACCGGCATCCGCCTGCTGGCCTGTAAGCCGGAGACCATCGACCGCGCCGAAGACCGTGAGCTGTTCAAGGAGACGATGGAAAAGCTGCACCAGCCCATCATCCCCTCGGAGGTCGTTGAGACGCTGCAGGACGCACTGGCCTGCGCCGACCGCATCGGCTACCCGGTCATCGTCCGCCCCGCCTTCACCATGGGCGGCACCGGCGGCGGCATCTGCGAGACCCGCGAAAAGCTCATCGAGATCGGCACCAACGGCCTGCGCCTTTCCCCCATCCATCAGATCCTGGTGGAAAAGTGCATCGCCGGCTGGAAAGAGATCGAGTACGAGGTCATGCGCGACCACAAGGGCAACGTCATCACCGTCTGCAACATGGAGAACCTGGACCCCGTCGGCATCCACACCGGCGACTCGGTCGTCGTGGCTCCCTCCCAGACCCTGACCGACCACGAGTATCAGATGCTCCGCACCGCAGCGCTGGACATCATCACCGAGCTGGGCATCGAGGGCGGCTGCAACTGCCAGTTCGCCCTCAAGCCGGACAGCTACGACTACGCGGTCATCGAGGTCAATCCCCGCGTGTCCCGTTCGTCTGCACTGGCTTCCAAGGCCACCGGCTATCCCATCGCCAAGGTGGCCACCAAGATCGCCATCGGCTACACGCTGGACGAGATCACCAACGACGTCACCGGCAAGACCTGCGCCTGCTTCGAGCCTGCGCTGGACTACATCGTGGTCAAGTACCCGAAGTGGCCCTTCGATAAGTTCGTCTATGCCGACAAGTCTCTGGGCACCCAGATGATGGCGACCGGCGAGGTCATGAGCATCGGCAACAGCTTCGAGGCTGCCATGATGAAGGCCGTCTCCTCCATCGAGCTGGGAATGGACACCCTGACCCACAAGCCCTTTGAGGAGCTGACCGATGACGAGATCGTGGCACACCTGCATGTGCAGGATGCAGAGCGTGTCTTCTGTGTCTACGAGGCCCTCAAGCGCGGCATCGACCACCAGACCATCTGGAACATCACCAAGATCGACTGGTGGTTCCTGGATAAGATGCAGCACCTGGCCAACCTCGAAAAGGGCCTGGCCAACTGCCACGGTGTTCTGAGCGCTGCGCAGTACAAGGAGGCCAAGAAGTACGGCTTCCAGGATAAGACCATCCGGCGTCTGGCCGAGGTGGACGAGCTGCCCATCGCGAACTACCGCGCCGGTTTCAAGATGGTCGATACCTGTGCAGCCGAGTTCTCGGCCAATACGCCGTATTTCTACTCCACCTACGACGGCGACAACGAAGCCGCTGCGTTCATCGCGGAGAAGGAAGCCGCTGCCCCTGAAAAGAAAAAGAAGGTCCTTGTCTTCGGTTCCGGCCCCATCCGCATCGGTCAGGGCATCGAGTTCGACTACTGCTCGGTCCACTGCGTCTGGACGCTCAAGAAGCACGGCTGCGAGGCCATCCTGGTCAACAACAACCCGGAGACCGTCTCTACCGACTTCGACACCGGCGACCGCCTGTACTTCGACCCGCTGAACCCGGAGAGCGTCGATAACATCATCGCCACCGAGAAGCCCGACGCCTGCGTCGTCCAGTTCGGCGGTCAGACCGCCATCAAGCTGGCCAAGCACATGGACGAGATCGGCCTGCCCATTCTGGGCACCCCGGCGGATGCCATCGACGAGGCCGAGGACCGCGAGCGCTTTGACGAGCTGCTGGAGCGCTGCGGCATCCCCCGCGCCCCCGGCCGCACCGTCTTCAATCTGGAAGAGGCTCTGGCGGCTGCCGACGAGATCGGCCTGCCCGTCCTGATGCGCCCCTCCTACGTGCTGGGCGGCCAGAACATGATCGTCGCCTACACCAAGGCCGACGTCATCGAGTACATGGGCGTCATCACCGAGCACGTCGATATGGACCACCCCGTCCTGCTGGATAAGTACATCATGGGCACCGAGTGCGAAGTGGACGCCATCTGCGATGGCGAGAACTTCCTCATCCCCGGCGTCATGGAGCAGATCGAGCGCACCGGTGTCCACTCCGGCGACTCCATCTGCGTCTACCCGGCCCAGCATCTGACCCAGGCCGAGATCGACACCATGGTCGATTATACCGGCCGCTTTGCCCGCGAGCTGCACGTCACCGGTCTGGTGAACGTCCAGTATGCAGTCTCCAACGGCAGGGTCTATGTCATTGAGGTCAACCCCCGCTCTTCCCGTACTGTGCCGTACATCTCCAAGGTCACCGGTGTGCCCATGGTCGATCTGGCCGTCCGCTGCTGCCTGGGCGAGAAGCTCACCGATATGGGCTACGGCACCGGCCTGCACCCCAACGCCCCCTATGTGGCGGTCAAGGTGCCCGTCTTCAGCTTTGAGAAGCTGCACGGCGTCGATACCCAGTTCGGCCCGGAGATGAAGTCCACCGGCGAGGTGCTGGGCATCGCGCCCAACTTCCACGACGCCCTGCTCAAGGGCCTGATCGGTGCGGGCTACACCTTCAAGACGCCCGGCCCCGCTTCCTGCTGCATCTTCACCGTGAAGGACAGCGACAAGCCGGAGTTCGTGGACATCGCCTGGAAGCTCAAGAGCATGGGCTACAAGCTCTACGGCACCTCCGGCACCTGCGCCTGGCTCAACAAGCACATGGTCCCCTGCAACGAAGTGCGCAACATGTCCGGCGAGTCGCCCAACATCGTGGACCTGCTCCAGAGCGGTCTGGTGGACTATGTCTTCTCCACCAGCGCCAAGGGCCGCGACCCCAAGCGCGACTCCGTCCGCCTGCGCCGCAAGGCCGTGGAGCTGAGCATCCCCTGCATCACCGCCGTGGATACGGCCAATGCGCTGGTGGAATGCCTGCGCAGTGAACACGAGCTCAAGAATATCCCTCTGGTGGATATTGCAACGCTGTATCATAAGAATTGACGGTCTGAATGTAACTCGTGCGCAAATAGATGCGTTTCGTGCGCAATCCATCGTAATGAAGGGCCGCATTTGTTATAATCAACAACGCAAAATTTGCCAAAAGACGTTACTTTTGGACGTTCCAGGAGGATATCGATAAAAATGACTCGTTCCCAGATGATTGAGACCGTGGCGCGCAAGACCGGCTTCACCGAAGCACAGGTCGAGACCACGATGGACGCTTTGTTTGACCAGATCGCAGACTGCCTGCGCGCAGATGAAAAGGTGACCATCGCCGGCTTTGGCCGCTTCGAGATGCGCCCCCGCAAGCCGAAGGCTTACACCAACCCCAAGACCAAGGTCTCCAGCCGTTTGGAGTCCACCTCCATCCCCGGCTTCAAGGCCAGCGGCCGTTTCAAGCAGAAGCTCGAAGCAGGCCGTGCCGCTGACAAGAGCGTCGAAGAGACTGCCTGATCCCTGCAACAGAGATCTGCATCCAAGAGCTGTGCTCCCAAATGGGGGCATGGCTCTTTTTGTTACTGACAAGCGCGGCATTTCATGGTATACTGTAAGAAAATCGGAACGGAATGGAGAAGGATCATGCTGTACAGTGAACTGCATTGCAGCGAAGCCATCCACAAGGCTGTGGAGCAGATGGGCTTTGCGGAAATGACCGAAATTCAGGAAAAGACCATCCCCGTCATGCTGGCGGGGCGGGACGTCATCGCCAAGGCTCCCACCGGCACAGGCAAGACCTGTGCCTTCGGCATCCCGGTGGCCGAGCAGATCGACCCGGCCCAAAAGGTGCCGCAGGCGGTCATTCTGGCCCCCACCCGTGAGCTGGCCCAGCAGATCGCCGACGAGCTGACCGCCCTCACGGCCTTTATGCCGGGCGTTGCAGTCGCCTGCGTCTACGGCGGCGCCAACATGGAAAAGCAGGCCAGACGCCTTGCAGAGGGGTGCCAGATCGTGGTCGCCACCCCCGGCCGCCTGATGGACCATTACAAACACCACAGCATCGACCTCTCCCACGTCACCCAGATCGTGCTGGACGAAGCCGACGAGATGCTGAACATGGGCTTCTATAAGGATGTCCGCCACATCATCGAGCTGATGAAGGCCCGCAAACACCTGTCCATGTTCTCGGCCACCATCAGCCGCGAGGTCATGGACATCGGCTGGCTGTACCAGCACAACGCCGAGGAGATCACCGTCCAGCCCAAGGAGGAGAGCCAGCCCAAGATCACCCAGTACATGCTGGAGACCTCCGGCCGCAACAAGCTCTCCGACCTGGCCCAGATCATCATCGGCGAGGGTTACAAGCGGGTCATGGTCTTCTGTGATACCAAGTTCAATACGGCCACGCTGGCCAACCAGCTGGCCCGCCTCGGCTTCTCGGTGGACTGCCTCCACGGCGACCTCTCCCAGAAAGAGCGCAACCAGATCATGCAGAACTTCCGGGACGGCAAACTGGCCATCCTCGTGGCCACCGACGTGGCAGCCCGCGGCATCGACGTCTCGGATGTGGATGCCGTCATCAACTACGACGTCCCCGGCGATAACGAACATTACACCCACCGCATCGGCCGCACCGGCCGCGCCAAAAAAGAGGGCGTCAGCTACCTGTTCTATGTGCCGGAGGAAAAGAAGCGGGTGCAGGAGCTTCTCCGTCTGACCCGCAACACGGAACTGTGCACCCCGGTCCACTTCGATTTCAACCATGAGCGGATCGTGGTGGAGAAACAGGCCGACCATGCCGACCGGTTCCAGATCAAGTGCTATTTTTAAGCGCAAAAAGTCTTTCTCTCGGCGAGGGGAAGACTTTTTTGCTGAAATCCCTTGACCTTCCCCTTTCTGGAAGGTGTAAAGTAGGTGCGTAAGGAGGCCGCCGAGCGATGAAGATCAACGAAGTAGAAGCTGCCGTGGGCGTGACCAAGAAGAACATCCGCTTTTATGAGGAAGAAGGGCTCATCAGCCCCCGGCGGGAACCCGGCAACGGATACCGCAGCTACTCCGAGGCGGACGTGGAACGCCTGCGCCGCATCAAGCTGCTGCGCAAGCTGGACGTCCCGCTGGCAGAGATCCGCCAGATGCTGGAAGGGGAGTGCACCCTTGCCGACGGCATGGCCCGCCAGATGGAACGTCTGTGCGCCCGCCGCACGGACCTCGACGAAGCCATCAACTTCTGCGAGCGATTGCAGCGGGAACCCGGCAGCCTCAGTGAACTGGATGTGGAGCAGACGCTGGCGCGTCTGTCCGCAAAAGAGGAACAGGGGGTGTCCTTTGTGAACATTGAACAAGTAGACCGGAAAGCCGAGCGCATCAAAGGAGCGTTGGTGGGCGCAGGCCTGTTTACCGCGATCATGCTGCTGACCATGGGCATTACCGCGTGGGCCATCTGGATGGACCCGCAGGATATGCCGCCGCTGCCGCTGCGGGTGCTGCTGTTCGGCATCCCGGCGGGCTGCATCCTTGGTACGCTGAAGGTTCTGGCAGACCGGATCCGAGAGATCAGAAAGGGAGAAGAAGATGCTTATCGTAACTATTAACGAAGTCCCCGGCAAAAAGATGGAGGCCCTGGGCGTGGTGCGGGGCAGCACGGTGCAGAGCCGCAACTTCGGCCACGACATCATGGCCGGGTTCCGCACCCTTGTGGGCGGCGAAGTCACCGACTATGCCGAGATGCTTACCGAAGCTCGGCAGATCGCCACTGGCCGCATGGTCAAGAACGCCGAAGAGCTGGGCGCGGATGCTGTGGTCGGAATGCGGTATGCGTCCGCCAGCGTCATGCAGGGCGCAGCGGAAGTCATTGCGTATGGAACGGCGGTGAAGTTCGTATGAGCAGCAGAGAAAAACAGGGTTTTGGAATCTACTTTTTAACGGCATTCGGTCTGGCCTGGCTGTGTCAGGTGTATGCAAGCATGCAGCTCCTTCAGGGCAATGCTGCGGTATACCGTGCGCTGCTGTCCGTGAGCATGTTCTGCCCTCTGGCGGCCGTGCTTGCGGCGAAAAAAGTCTATCTGCATCAGCCCACCGGCATCGGCTGGAAGGTGCAGGGCAAGCGCCGCTATTGGCTGGGCGCCTGGTTTGGCCCGGCAGTGTTCACTGCGCTGGCAGCGGCGCTCTATTTTGCAGTGTTCCCGCATCGGCTGGACGTTTCGGGCAGCTGGCTGGTGGCGGCTTACGGCGGCGAGATGGACGCCCAGACATTGAAAAGCCAGCTGGGGGTATCCAATGTCAGCTACATGCTGCAGACCGGCCTGCTTGCCGTGACGCTGGGTCCGCTCATCAATATGTTCTTTGCCGTGGGCGAGGAGGCTGGATGGCGTGGGTATATGATGCCCTGCCTGAAGGAACGGTTTGGCCTGCTCAATGGCCGTCTGCTGGGCGGTGTCATCTGGGGCGTCTGGCATTGGCCGCTGATGCTGCTGGTGGGTTATGAGTACGGCACGGACTATCTGGGCGCACCGGTACTCGGCCTTGTGGTATGGTGCGTGTTCTGCTTTGCCATGAACAGTCTGCTGGATCTTCTCTATGAAAAGACCAGCTGCATCTGGGTGCCGGCCATCGCGCATGGTGCATTCAATGCAGTTGCGGCATTGTTCATGGTGCTGACCTACCCGGCAGATGCCTATTATAATGTGCTGGGTCCCACGCCCATTGGTCTGATCGGGCTGCTGCCGGTGCTGGCAGCAGCGGTCTGGCTTACGCTGCGCGAGATGAAACAGGAAGAGAAAAGCTGAATCCAGGCTCCATGTCTGCATCCTCCGATGCCAGGCGTGGAGCTTTTCTATATGAATAGGAGGAAAGCTTGAAACAGCAGCACATTGGCAGCGAAAAAGAGAGACCGAACTGACCTGAACGCAGCAATTTGAAGTTTTTTGAAAAAACTTGTAAAAAAGTGTTGACATCCACCCCGGTGTATGGTATTATACTTGAGCGCCAAGCGCTGAGACAAAAGAATGACTTCTGAAGTCCCAGCTGAGAAGCGGGAGAAAAGAACCAATAGACGCCGAGAAGTTCCGGTTTGTTCCGAGAAACTTGAAGCAGTCCAAGTTCAGAACGTTCGAAACGCTTCGAAAAAAGTGCTTGACAAAAAATCACTTCTGTGATAAAATAATCAAGTCGTCAGCCGGTCGGCTGAGGCGCTACAGGACCTTGAAAATTGAACAATATCGAAAAACTTGTAACGGAACCTATTTTCGTGTTGGAAAAACACGGTAAACAATTCCAAACAAAGTAATTCACACAGGACGCAAGCGATTGCGTGCTGAGCGAAAAAGATTTAACACTTTTTAAGTGATAAATATCATTTATAAAGAGTTTGATCCTGGCTCAGGACGAACGCTGGCGGCGCGCCTAACACATGCAAGTCGAACGAGCAAAGAGAAGCTTGCTTCTCTGAGCGAGTGGCGAACGGGTGAGTAACGCGTGAGGAACCTGCCTCAAAGAGGGGGACAACAGTTGGAAACGACTGCTAATACCGCATAAGCCCACGGGTCGGCATCGACCAGAGGGAAAAGGAGCAATCCGCTTTGAGATGGCCTCGCGTCCGATTAGCTAGTTGGTGAGGTAATGGCCCACCAAGGCGACGATCGGTAGCCGGACTGAGAGGTTGAACGGCCACATTGGGACTGAGACACGGCCCAGACTCCTACGGGAGGCAGCAGTGGGGAATATTGCACAATGGGGAAACCCTGATGCAGCGACGCCGCGTGGAGGAAGAAGGTCTTCGGATTGTAAACTCCTGTTGTTGAGGAAGATAATGACGGTACTCAACAAGGAAGTGACGGCTAACTACGTGCCAGCAGCCGCGGTAAAACGTAGGTCACAAGCGTTGTCCGGAATTACTGGGTGTAAAGGGAGCGCCGGCGGGAAGACAAGTTGGAAGTGAAATCTATGGGCTCAACCCATAAACTGCTTTCAAAACTGTTTTTCTTGAGTAGTGCAGAGGTAGGCGGAATTCCCGGTGTAGCGGTGGAATGCGTAGATATCGGGAGGAACACCAGTGGCGAAGGCGGCCTA